>ERZ780203.1514-NODE-1514-length-16417-cov-15.775394_pt1 | contig 16417 bp, 26 predicted proteins | sample MGYA00511168_ERZ780203 | MGnify/ENA primary metagenome ERZ780203 (study PRJEB29588, sample SAMEA2156577) | human gut metagenome | biome: human gut; feature: human-associated habitat; material: faeces | place: Denmark | collected 2008/2010 ...
GGCAAGATCGCAGCCTTTTTTCTTGGGAACTTTTTTTTACAGCCCCTTTTTGTGTTAGAATATTTTGACAACTAAAAAACGGCTCTCCACAATAGCGGAAAGCCGTTTTTTACATATTGGTCGGAGTGACCGGATTTGAACCGACGACCTCTACCACCCCAAGCCCACGCACGAAGTGCGCAGGGCGTTTTTTATGTCCGAAGCATTAAATGTTGAGGGTGCAGGGCGCACAAAGCTGTGCTGTGCGCCTTGCCTGCCCCCTGCCTGAGTGGCGGTCGCCAAAGTTTTGAACGCAGTGAAAAACTTTGTGTGACATCGCCACGCGCCCACCTCTGGGGTGCAGGTCTGCACACTGTCGCAAGGCTGTGCGTTCCCTTTGTTCTGATTGTGTCATATCGGAGCTACAAACAAGCACCGCTTCTCAACTTTAATCCGTAGTGGTCAGCACTTTGTATCCTCGCCGTTTAGGCGACGGCTTGAAGTGTGGATTGTGATTTGTTATCCGTCTTTGTCTTGGTTTATCTTTATGATGATTTGCCCTAGTTTCACAAGCGTTTCATTCTGCTGTTTCAATAGTTCCGTTTGCTCCTTGTTCCTCTTTGAAAGATCATTAACAGTTTTGCAAAGGTCAAGAAATTTGCAGATTAGATAAATAATAAGCAAAAAGATTAACGCATCTATGATAATTCGTCCTATAAGTATATATGCTAAAGTCTTGTCTAAACCAAACATTTATTTCTCCTTAATTTTTACAACAGCGCTATTATTATTCTGCTGTGTTATGTTGTATTTGCTGTTACTGTCTGCTTTGTAGCCTATTCCCCTTTTGTCATTCGTCAGTCCTGCTATATAATCAATACTCACTTTATAAAATTTTGCTAACTGTATAACTTTTTCAAATGGGATAGGATATTCACCTGTTTCCCACCTACTATATTGCTTTTGAGAAGTGTCAAGAATTTTCGCTATCATGCTTTGATTTAGTTCCATATCCTCTCTTAAATCTCTAAGTCTTTGATAATAATTAATAAAAATCACCTCACTTATTTGTTTATTTATACAAATTATATCATAGTACATAATTGTTCTATTGACAATAGTACAAAAATGGGGTATATTATATATGTCGGTAGTACATTATTGTACTAAGTCCTCGAACATAAAGATAACTACGATTAAATCGGTGAATGACGACAGCCTGAAACGGAAAAGTCTCGAATGGTAGGTAGTAGCCGTGAACGTGTGCATAATAGGTAGCACTCTATGAAACTTTCTTAGAGTTTTGGCACTAAAGAAGCCACCGGGTGAGTATCTGTTTATCTTATGTTTATTATCGCATTTAAGGTATTACAATGATAATCGTAAGTGTCCCATGGAATTTTTTTAAATTAAATTTATTTGAGTGAAGCGAAAAGAAATTTAAGTTAAAAAAATAGGCAATGGAATTCATGAGCAAAGCGAATGAAGTCGCTTGCCGTTCCGCCCCAGCGCCAGCAGGGGCAAAAGGGACACGAAAAAGAAACACAAAGGAAAAGGCATGAGGAAAAGCCGAAAAACCTCAGAAAGGAAAAAAACATGAAAACAACTATCGTAGGCTGGACAAAAAAGAAAGCATTTAACGGAGTTATAGAGGGTAAGCAGATTAACAGCCCTGAAAAGGTCGTTTTTCAGCTTCTGCAGGAAGTTGATAACCCCGATTGTCACGGAAAAATGGTCGATACACTGAAAATACCGACCGAAAATGCAATCAGACTTAACGGAAATTCTGAGGATTTCAATAAGCTTCTCGGCTGTGATGTAATGCTGAACTATCAGATTTTTAACGGACGTTCTCAGCTTGTTGATATCACCGTAATCAATGCAGACGGAACACTTCACCGCAACACAAAATAATTAGCGGTGAAACCGCTGTTATAAAAATTTAATAAGAAAGGAGTTTTGCTAATAATGGAAGCTGTAACAACAATGCTTAGTAATGCCGTTACTGTTTTTGGTTCTTGTTGGGACGCTATGACAAGCAACGTACCTATTGCAATTCTTGTAGGTCTGTCTCTTCTCGGCTCAGGTGCAGGACTTTTCGCAAAGTTCAGACACGCTGTATAAGCAAAACCATTTACATAAGCGGAGTAATTCAAATTGCTCCGCTTAATTTTTTTGAAAGGAAGTTGATAAATTGAGAAAAAAGATTAAGCAAGTGTTGTGTATGTTTTCTGCACTTGTTGTGATGATATGCTGTGCCGTTCCTGCATTCGCTGATGATATAAATCAGGGTGGCATTACACAAGACACTGGTATTATTCATGCTGTTTCATATATGAAACAACAGATTATTGCCAAAGGCGGAACATTGGATAATAAAAATTATATTGCTGTTTGGTCTTATCCTAATGATTATGCTATTAATGTTCAATTAATTTCTTTTCCTAATAATACTCTTAACCTTACTAATGGCAAATATTCGTTTGTACATTATGCACCTGATATTTATTGTGATATGTCCAAATATGATTATTCAAAATGGGATGATTATGATAGGTATACTATTTCTATATCGTCCTCAACATCTACAATTTATGATGGTACTCAAGAATTTTTTATTGATGATAGTTCCTCGAAAAGTTCATGGCATATAATTGATACAAATATGAAAATTACTAACAATGGCGAAGATGTAACACCTACTGACCCTAATACTGTTCCTACTCCGTTTACTATTACATATAGTCCTGACTTGAAACTTAATCTTAAACGTAAAACTTCTGATTATGAAACAAAGTCTATTGATGTTACATTAACTCTTAATCAAGATTATCTTGATTGGTATATTAGGCGCTATGCTGAAATGAAATTAAATGTTGAAGTTGGAAAACTTGATAGTGAAAGTATTGAAGCAATTCTCGGTACAAAAAATCTTGCTGAAGCTTTTGATTTAACAGGCTGTGGTAAATCTAAGTGTATTTATTTTATATCTCTTTCTGATCCCTCTAAACCTCTTAGAACTGTTACACAAAACAGTGTTTATACATATCTATCTCAACAACGTTATAGTATCATTGATAGAGATAATGGAGATATAGACGGCTCAACTAGTACAGCTGTTTATGCTAATGGTTTGTATCCGTACTTTACTGTAGACTTCAATGAATATTTTAAGCATACAATGCAATCTGATATAGCTTCTGAAAATTGTTCTTATAAAAAATATCAGGCTGTTATAAAGAATTTGCCTACTTATCAGCTTTCTATACCTCTTGAAAATATAGATGCAGAAAAGTTTGAAGTTATATCCGTTCTTAATTCTATCCTTACTTGTGAAACTTTATTCCCTACGGAAAGCGGTCAATCTGTTTTTAATGGTAGCTTTAAATCAGCTTATAGTGTTGATAGAGGTCCTAATGGTGTTAACTTTAATAATATTGATTATATTAATGTTGATAAATGGGACACTGATGATACTGGTTATCTTGATTATTTTTCAAAATCTGATTGTTATTCTGTTTATACTGCTCAATTTAGTTTTGATAGTTATCCGAAATATGTTCCGCTTAAAGACGGCAAGGGCAATGATATTGATATGATTAAAACAAATCCGTTTGATTTTTCAAAAAGTCCTGTTGCTCCTGGTACTTATCAATCAGTAAATAAAGACGGTACTTTATCAGAAGAACGCACACTTGAAGAACAGAAGAAGCATGATAAAGATAATACTTTTTCTAAAAATTTTGCTAGTGTTGATTATACTGATTTTTCATCTATTTTTTCAACCTCTAGCTCATATTTTGAGTTTTTAACTGCTTCAATCCGTATTCTTCCTGATTGGTTTATTGCTACTTTTACAGCATGGTTTGTTACATTTCTCACACTTGCACTTATTAAGTATGTCATTCAATAAGGGGGTATATTATGCGTGTAGTTGCTATTCTTGTATCTGCTATATTGTTTTATCTTATCCCTGACGCTGTTCTTGAAACGATTTTTTCAACTGGCTTCACTGCCTGCCGTAACATTTCTCAGTATATTTTTAATGCTGTTTCTAACCTAATTAAATAAGGTGGTGTGTATGGATATTATTTATGCTTTCAAAGCTATCTTTTATAATTTAACTCTCTGTATGTCTTATACTTTTGATTTTGGCTCTTATACTTTTTCTCTTGGTTCTGTTATTGTCGGCAGTATGATTTTATCCTGTTCATCTGCTTTCATTATATATCTTTTAAAACGATAGGAGTAATTATAATGGTTAATATAATATGTTTTGTTCTTGCCGTATTGATGATTTTTTCTCTTGTATGGCTCGTTAGGAGGTAGAAAAATGCTTAACTTGGTTTTGTTTATACTCGTTGTCTGCTTTTTGGTTTGTACTATAAGCGGTGTTATAGGTTTCTTCACTGACCTTAGAAACTTTAAAGCTGAACATGAGTTCAGCGGAAACAGAAAACAGCTTATAGAATATCTTATGTTCGGTGAAGATGTTGAAATAAAAGCCGTTCCTGCGGTTGAAACTAATGATAGTGAGGTGAATGATAATGAAAGTACACATAGTGTTTGATGAAAATAACCCATTTTTTCAGCTTTTGAAGTCAATGGGCTGTGATCTCTCGCAAGAAATCATGAATAGATATGACGCTTTGCTCCTCGGCATGGCATTTATATTCGCTGTGGTTATGCTTTGTATCTTCTGCAAGTTCTTTTATAATGTGATGATACGCATGACACGTTGTGCAAGTGCTGTGTGAGGTGTTACATGAATAGAAAACTATCTCCTATAATTAACATTATGTGTTGTATGCTTGATACTTGGTTTTTCACTGCTCCCTTTATAGTTTTTCATGTAATTACTTTTAATAGTATTATTTCATATCCCTTTACTACTCCTAAACAAACTGCTTTATTTGGATTTGTTTTTTCTTTTCTTTTGGAGATTATTATACATCATCTTATTTTTTCTGTTTTTCATCTTGTTGATTATTTTAGAAAGGATTAATGTTATGATACTCTTTGATTACATAAAACAAATACCGCCCTTTATCACCTATGAGGTATATGACCACCTTTTCGGTGCATACTTCAATAATTCCACTATATTTCAAGGTTGGGGTATTCACCTTTATACTGGTAAATTCGGCACTGGTAAAACGTCAACTCTTGCTCAGATAGCATATAACTATTGCGTGCGTTATCCTCAGTTGTCTATACTTACTAATATTAATCTTCAAAACTTCCCTGAGTGGACGAATATATATAAGCTTAATTCCGCACAAGATATTCTGCACGCTCCTAAAAATTGCATTGTGGTGATTGATGAAATAGGCACTATCTTTAATTCTCGTGATTTCTCAGGTGGTAAAAGAGCCGTTCCTAAACCGCTTTTTCAGCACCTTTGCCAATGTCGTAAGCGCAAAATGATGATACTTGCTACAGTGCAACGTTTCAATCTGCTTGATAAGCAGATACGAGATATAACGGCTACAGTGTCAACGTGCCGTGCTACATTCCGTCACCCTTATACACGTCTTATAAAGGTCAAAACCTATGATATAGACGAGTATGAAGCGTATACGGAGAATAAGTCATATATGCCGAAAAAGCTTTACAGCCGTTTGTATTTGCAGACTAATCAGAGCCGACAGCTATATGATACTTCTCAGCTTGTAGATAATATGCTTGATAAGGAGTATATCAGCGACACGGAAATACTTGCTAATCGTGGAGTAGATGTCACAAGTGACATAATGCACGATAGAAAGACAAGCAGAAGCCTGCGAAAAAGACGTGGCGTATAGCCACGAGCGACCGCAGGGGCGAGCGCTTGCGCCACCCTGCGGTGCGTGTGGCTATTACTTGATATTAGCCACAAAAAGTACTCACTTTTAAAAATGAGGTGTTAAAAATGCCCCTAAAAACGTCCTCTAAAGAGGTCAAGTGCAATACAAAGATAAAGGAATATCGTGACGGCAGTTACACTATAACACGTTCTGACCGACACATTTTTAAAGACCCTGCATTTGAGTATCACTGCAAGCATGAACATAGTATTGACGAACGTTCAAGACAAGAGCAACTTAAAACGGCTCGTGAAAATTACATATGTTATTTTGAGTATGAGGACGAAAAAGGAAACATAACGCTTGATATGCTTGATACTCGCAAGTTTAAAGATAAGCAGTCACAAAGCGGTGAAGTTCGTTCCGATAGTGTTCAAAGAGCAAAGCAAAGTATCTTTGATATTGTTTATCAGAATGATTGGAAGTACTTTCTTACTATAACATTTAGCGGTAAAGATTTTGACCGCTCCGACCCTCGGGAAGTCTTTAAGCCCTTGAAACGTTGGTTTGATAATGCTGTTCAACGTAAAGGCTTGTGTTATGTCCTTGTTCCTGAGTATCACAAAAAAGGCGGTATACACTGCCACGCCCTTATAAACGATTGTGACTTTAAGTTCGTTGATAGTGGTACACGTCTTGTTAAGGGTCATGACAAGCCTCTTAAAATAGATACTATAAAGCGCCTGCATATATGTGATAAACTCGGCTGTGATATATCTGATTTGCCTGTAGTGTATAATGTTTCTGATTGGAAATATGGATTTTCAACCGCTATTCAGACTTACGGGCAGATGTCAAACCTAGCTTTTTATGTCACTAAGTACATAACAAAGGACGTGAAAAAAATCTTCGGTAAATTCTTCTGGAGTAGCAAGAACATAGTCCGCAAAACTAAAGAGATCTATTGCAATTCAGATTTCAAAGATGATTTGCCGATAGTCTCCCCCCCTCGTGCTAATGTCTGTTATCAGTATGAAAGTAGTTTCACCTTTTCAAGTCAAGTCGAAAAGAACTGCAATGATATACTTCAATATCTTAAAGAGAATGGAAATGATGATGTCCTATGATTTTTAAAGAATGGTTTGAGATGTTCTATAACGCATACTGCGTTGATGTGATAGCCTATGATTGCTATAAGGACTATTACTATATTAATCAAAAACACTTCGGTTATATTGCCGATATGGAGCTTCTGAGTGTAAAGCCTATTGATATTCAGAACTGTTTAAAATCTACTCTTACATACAGTAACGAACGTCAACGCCGTGCATACTTTCTGTTAAAACGTGTTTTCCGTGAAGCTATAGTTAATGGTTATTGTGACAAAAACCCTTGCGATTATGTTAAACCTCCAAAACGTATAAAAAAAGAAGCTGAATATTTCAGCCCCGATAATCTCGTACATCTTTTTGATGATGATAGCAGCGTTTGCAGAATGTTTCAGCTTGACTTGTGGACAGGTCTCCGCCGTGGTGAACTTCTCGCTCTTAGTTGGGATAACATTGACCTTGATAACAGATATCTTAAAGTTTGTCAGACACTCGTACATACTTCATGCGGTGATAGGATTGTACAGACCACAAAATCTCGCCGTGATAGGCTTATCCCCTTGCATAGCAATGCAATAGCTATTCTTCATCAGATACGCTCTCAGGACGTCTCAGACGGCTTTCTGTTCGTTTCGCCTATAACGCATACAGTAATATCCCTTAGACGTTATAACAGGCTCTTTAGAACGTTCTATGAGCAACAAAAAACAAAGTATCCTGATTTACAGTATCTCACCCCGCACAAGCTTAGACATAGCTATGCAACGTATCTTATTCAGTGCGGTGCAGATATCGAAACCCTTAGAGCATTGCTTGGACACGTTGATATAACAACTACCCAGCGTTATGTACATAGCAATTTCAACCAAATGTGCAAAGCTGTGAATAATCTCAAATTTGAATAAAGGAGTTTTTTAAAATGAAAGAGTTTAATTTTTGGTGCAAGGAAAATACTGATTTTGGTAAGTGCGATAATAAGAAATGCGGTTTTTTTGAGTGCGGCTGTTATGGTTACTGTGAGGAATGTGTTTATCATTTTACGGATTCAACTGTTTGTGAAAATTGTTCCGCCCCTCAATTTATGAGAGATTATTCAAAACAGCAGGAAAATGATTAATAAAAAAATGCAGGGGCTTAATGCTCCTGCATATCTCGTTTTATAAGTTCGTTAATGTAGCCGTTTAGGCTCATTCCCTTGTTTTCGGCTTATAGTTATACCCTTGATTTACTCAAAAAAAATCAATCGAATTTAATTTGGTCTAAGTCTGCTCTTGAAAAATTCGATTCTGAATTATATGAAAAAATTCTTGCGTTTGAAAATATTTAGATTTTCTTCTTCGTATTCGTCATGTTTCGCATGAAATGAGGTGATTTTATGGCTTTTATCCCTATTATTTTATTCTTGCTTTTGATTTTAGTTCTTATTCTCTTGTTCGTTGATGATTTTCTTTACTATGGTGATAACCTTGATATCTTGTTACCTTTGGCTTTTTTGTTAGCTTATATAAATCCTTTAATTATCTATGTGTTTTATAAATAATGAGTAATAAAAGGCTGTTGCAAATGCAACAGCCTTTTGCTTTGGTCGGAGTGACCGGATTTGAACCGACGACCTCTACCACCCCAAACACAGATAGAAAATATTAGGATATAAGCCGCCGTATTTTGTTTAAATATCGGCGGTTTTATTGTGCATAGAAATATTACAAAAAGTTTAGTTTGTTAGTGCGGTATTTTAACAAATTATACATTGACAAGAAATATTACAAGTATTTACGCTATTTTCATAATGTTATATAATATAACTGTAGTCAAGAAAACTACAACAAATTATTAATTAATTTCGGAGGTATGCAAGATGTATATTGTAAAAGGTTTCAAGAAAAATAGCGGTGTTATCAAGGCTACGGGCAAGAAATGGGAAAATTTTTCGTTGTTCTGCCTAAAGGAAAGCAAGGACGATAGCGTAACAGGCTATGAAGTCCATACCGCTAAAGTATCGCCGTCTATCCTGCAAGAGGTTTTTCCAAACTCTGCGGCTATGATAGATAGCAAAATAAATATAAACTATGGCGTTCGTACTTTCGGCGGTGTTGATAAAATCATTGTTGAAAGTATTGACATAATTAAGTAAGAAAGGAGATTAAATTATGCCTATTTCAGTTCTCACAGGTGAAACATCTACTATCACTTCAGGTGTAACTACAATCACCGACCTTGTGTCACAGGTTTGGACACTTATGACAAGCAATCCGCTTGTTATGGTCTTTGTAGGTGCATCGCTCCTTGGCGTTGCAATCGGCGTTATCAGAAAGCTTACACATAAGTAAGCCGTATATCTCGCTTGTGCGGGGCGGTCAATCCGCTCCGCATTTTTTATTTAGAAAGGAGAAAAAAATATGAAAACAAAACTTCGGCGGTTTGTGTCAATCTTTTCCGCTATGGTTCTTATGGTCTGCTGTGCCGTTCCTGCTTTTGCTTCTGATATCGGCACTTCTTATACTACATGGAATGACACTATCAAACAAAATGTTTTTTCTTGCATTCCTGATAGTGATAAAACTGATTATTATACTGTCTTTGCCGCCCCTAATGGCAGTGGTTTTACTTATACCATTATTTTTTGTAAATCTGGTTCTTCTGTTACGTACTTCGGTAGTAATCTTCATTGCTATGTTTCAAAATCTGATTATAATGCGTTTGCGTGTGTCCTCGTTACATCAGAAAATAAACCTCTCTATGATGATTCCGCTACTCTTTGGTGGTCTGAAAATGGCGATTACTACGACCACGATCCGTACGATTATTCAGGCGGTCATTACAAAGTTATATATAGTAACGTTCCTGTTTTAAAGTGGGAAGATAAGAAGACACCTGTATGGGAAGACCCTAACGCCCCACCAGTTCCCTTTACTGTCGATTATTCCCCCTCTCTCTCTGAGGGCATGAGACGCAAGGGAACTCTTGTCGCTCCTGGTGCAAGCAACAACGGTCAGGAAATTGAAAGCAATGGACTTAACGTCCGTGTCACACTGACGGACGAATTTATAAAACTCCGTGACAGCTATGACGAACTTAAAGATTATACATATGAATTTGTTTGTTATATCACTACTTCTCCCCCTGAAAAGTCGTCTTATGAAGAGAGCGTTAAAAACGCTGTTTATACCTCGTTGGACTATGGCAAATATATGTATACTACAAGCGGCGTTGTTGATGATGTTACGGACGATAACAAAGAGCCTACGGAATGGATAAAGGCAGAGGGCATAAATGCAGGTTACATTATTGGCAAGGGTGGCTCTGTCAAGAATGTTACTATCAATCTTGAAAATCTTGATAGTTCACAGTTCACAGCCGATACAAAGCTTTATATCGTGGTATATGGTCGCTTGACCTCTCTTTCAGTTCCTACCCCTGATTACTTCGACCTTGACAATCAAGGCTATCTGTGCAATCAAGGTAGCTTAAACTCAAAGCAGATTGTTACAGTAAATGCCGACCCCGAAACAGGCGAGGGAATAGACGTTGTAATGCCTGATTACTATTGCGTAACTTCAACGGCGTTCAATTATAAGGACTATCCCGAATACAAGCCGAAAATATTCAAGAATGGTGCTGAAATTGATACAAACAAGCCGTTTACTGATTATCTTGATAAGAAGTTGACCCCTGATTATATGTATGATTATGATATGGATAAAAAGGGCGAAAGTGGTCTTGCTCCTGACGATTTCAAGAAATATGAGGAACAAAAAAATCTTGATAAAAATTTCGGTTCTGTTGATTTCGGACTTGACAGCATTAAATCAGTGTTTGACGGCTCGTCCGACTTCTTCAAGTTTTTAACTGCAAGTATCGGTATCTTGCCCACAACGTTTTTAACTATTCTGATTTCATTTTTCGTTATCATGTTAGCAATTTGCGTTGTTAAATGGGTCTTGAAATAGGGGGTGCAAAATGGATTGGTTTTCACTTATGAAGTCGCTTTTTGTTTCAATTCAACACTTAATGTGTTTGCGTATTCGTTTTGGCGAATTTAGCTTCACAGTTGGTGCAATGATTATAGGATTGTTTGTTATATCCTGCTCCATTGCCCTGTTACGATATCTTTTTCACAATACATAAGGAGTTGTTAAAATGGTTGCAATATTAAAATTATTCGTCCTGTCACTGATAGTAATTCTTGCTATCAGTGCAGTTCTTGGCGTGGTGGCGTTCTTTATGGACTTGCACGCCTTTAAGTCTGAAAAAGACTTGTCGCTCCCTCGTAAACGGCTTATTGAAGCACTATACGAGGAACAGGAGTTAAAAAAACAATCGGCTGAACAACCACAGGACACGCCACAGAGCGACAAGCAAGAGCCTGAGAAAGTGGGGTGGTAAATGTGTTATACGATGTTCAAAACGCCTGTTATCAGTTGCTAAAGCTTCTTGGCTGTGACTTAGCCGCTATTGACGTTATTAAAACGTGGAAACAATTCGGTGTGCTGTGCATTGAATTTGTGTTCGCTTGTTTAATGCTTTTCCTGCTTTGGAAAATGCTCTACAATGTAATGATTAGATTTTTCAATCCCCGGAGGTAGCTTATGATTTTATTAGATTATTTCGTTCGTCTGCCGTCCTTGGCGGCTTATACTGCCTATGATAAGGCTACGGCTTTATATTTTAATTGGTCGCAAATATTTAATGGTTGGGGTATACACCTTTTTGTCGGTAAATTCGGAGCAGGTAAAACCTCGCTTATGATTGCTGAAGCTTATAAACTCTGTTGTAAATATCCTCAGCTTCACATACTAACAAATATTAATATCAAAAACTTTCCCGACTATACGGAGATACTTCCCTTGAACACTGCACAAGATATCCTCAACGCCCCTAAAAACACGCTTGTACTTATTGACGAGATAGGCACTATATTTAATAGCCGTGACTTCTCGGGCGGTAAATGTGCCGTTCCTAAACCTCTATTTCAGCATTTGTGCCAATGCCGTAAACGGCGTATGATGATATATGCAACAGTGCAACGTTTCAACTTGCTTGACAAACAAATAAGAGATATCACCGCAGATGTGACCGCTTGCCATACGCACTTCAAGCACCCATTCTGCCGTATACAGACAGGTTACACCTATGATATAGAGGAATACGAACTCTATTCGGAAAATAAGGCTTATACTCCTGCTCAGATGTATAACCGCACATACTTACAAACAAATAAACGCCGTCAGCTCTACGATACATCACAGCTTGTCACAAATATGCTTGCTAAAGAGTATCTCAGTGATGAAGAAATACTCGCCAATCGTGAGGGCATAGATTCTAACACACAGCCACTTGATCGAAAGCAAAAGAAATCTATTCGCAAGCGGAAAAATGCTTGGTAATGAAACAACTCGCAGTGGTTGCCGTGAGGCTCACTGCGAGTTGTTGTTATCTTTGTTGTTAATCATCAGCAGATTGCTATTAACTGTGTTCTGCTGTATCTGTCTTAATAATTCCGTCTGCTTTTCTTCTTCTCGTCTTATCGCTTTGCTGTTGCCTGCTGTTTCAAATATGGCACATATCAACAGTATCACAATGACTATTTTCACGATAAGTATAACAACGCCCATTGACGTCATAGCGTCCAACGCCGTGAATATCTCTTCCATACTCTCACCCCTCGTCCGTATGTGTTTTTATTACAATGTGGCTGTCCTCTGCTGATTTTATCTCATCAGTGATAACCTTTTTGAGATATCCCGCTTTTGACAAGCCTAACTCTTTTGCTCGGTCTTTTATCATTTGGTTAAAGCCCTTTGGTGCGTCAAACTGCACTTTCTCCAAATTTTCAGCGTCCCACTTTTCATTTGCTCGTTTTCGTGCGTCTGATACTGGCATTTCCTCACCTACTTTCATTAACTTAATTATACAACACTTTCATAAAGCTGTCAATATGTACTGTATCGAGTACATAAAATATTAATATAAGCAATACACTTTGTTTACTTGACTTTGTACTCAATCGGGTGTATATTTAATATAGACAAAAAGATAACTATGATTAAATCGGTGAATGACGACAGCCTGTAATGGAAAAGTCTCGAAAGGTAGGTAGTAGCCGTGAAAGTGAGCATAATAGGTAGCACTCTATTTTTAGAGTTTCGGCACTAAAGAAGCCACCGGGTAAGGACCTGTTTTTCTTATTGTCTATCTTTAATCAAATTTGAAAGGAGTGAGGATAATGCAGAACATGCCTACAGCTACAGAACTTTCGATAAAGTATGCAAAGCGTGAACAGCTTAGAATTATAATAGACAAGGCTCTGAATATTCATGCTGATTGCGAATATGAAGCTTTATCAAAGCTGATTAACAAACTTGAACAAATGCTTGAAGAAGCATAAAAAAATGTAGTCGGCAATCCGTGCTATGATACGTTTTTTAACCCTCGGAGGTGATAACTATTTTTACTATTTTGTCTTTCCTCATTATTGGTGTTATACTTTATCTTCATTTTTATGATGGTGATGAATAATGATCCTTATTATTTCTGTTTTTTCTATCCGTGAAATCTATCAAGCGGACGGCTGGGGGTGAATTGTGGATTGTTGGAATTGTTGGAATGTTGGAAACAACAGCTTTCAGGTTTTCAACATTTCAATGATTTCAATGATTCACAAGAGGGGAACGCCGTTCAAGATTCCCCCTTTTACTCTCCCTCTCGGCGTTCTGCTATACTCTCATGAAGTCGGGGTATAGTATTACCCCCGACTTCGTCACACGTCACAAAGTATTAAAAATAGCGTAAATACGCCGTTAATCTTGTGACCGATTTTGTTACAAACTTCGTCACAAAGGTGGTGATTAATTGTCTGAGTTCACTTGTAAATCAACGTTCTGCGTTATAAATAACCCTCGCTACGATATTACATATAAGCACAATGAAGAGGGTGAGATAATCAAAGACGAGAACGGCAAGGCGGTTATATTAAAGAAAGAACCTACGGAGTATCATTCGTTGACAGAGCAACAGATATGTGATGATGTTCTTAATAAGTGGGTCGGTGATGATGATAAGCGAACAGGAGCGGTTTTATTCTGCGTGTCTGCTCTTGGTCTTGAACACTTGCATTGTGTGTTTGAAAGTGAAAAGACGTTCCGTCCTCTGTCTGCTTTGAAAAAGCTTTTCCCTAAAGTACATATTGAGATAACCAAAGGGAACAAAAAGCAAGTCGAGGACTATATAAACAAGGTCGGCAAGTTCGAGGAAAAGGGCGAAAAGATAATAGCAAAATCGCAGGTCGGTGAGATAAAAGGCTGTCAAGGCAAGCGTAATGATTTGATTTCTATGTCTGATATCCGTGACTTGATTTACAGCGGACAAACTCCAAACGATATTTACCGACAGTTTCCGCAGGCTATCAAGTCAAAAACGGCAACAGAAGAATTATTTTACTTGTACCGCAAGGACAACACGCCCCCCGAGCGTGATATAAAAGTTCATTGGCTGTTTGGCGGTACAGGTTGCGGAAAATCGTACACATATATTGAACTATGTGAAAAGCATGGTGATGTAAATATCTATCGTGTGACCGACTATGACCACCCTTTTGACGGCTACCAAGGCGAACCGATACTCATTCTTGATGAGTTCCGTGGGCGTATCTCATACAGTTACTTGCTCACCCTGCTTGACAAGTACCGCTCGCAAGTGTCGGCACGTTATAGCAATAAAATGACGTTATGGACGGAAGTATATATAACTTCTCCGTTCTTGCCTACAGAACTTTATCAAAAGGCGGCTGAACGTAATGACGGCATAGACAAGCTTGAACAGCTTACAAGGCGTATTGATGATATAGTTTATTGTTTCAAATATACCGCCGAGAATAATAGCGGAACATTTTATTGCAAATACAACGTTGATTCTGATTTACATTGTGATAGTCACGCTATCCGTGAGCAGTGTTCACACGTTCGTCACGAGGTTTCACAAATGGGCTTGTTCACACTTATGGACGGCTTAACGTCAAAATTTGTTGAAAATAAAAACAAAAAAATCGGCTGATTTTACAAAGCCGACAACATATATTATAATCATTTTTGGGAGGTACACCATGAAGCAAAAAGAAATTTGCAAGGAAGAAATCAACCTGTTCTATTTGTGGCTCTGTGGCACGATAGGCAAGGAGAAAGGAGAGGATAAAAGGATTGTGTATCTGTGTTGCCCTGCTGAGCGTGACACGCTTCTCAGGCTGTTTCTTGAAGAATATAACGCACAGCACCGCTACAGTGCATTTAAAAAGGCTTTCAAGCCTACCACACGCATTATTACAACAAAAAGAGTGTAGCCATTATAAGCCCATGTACGCCAATACATGGAATGACTACACCCAAATAACACCCACGCAAAAGGAGTTATTACCATGAATTTTAAAGAATTTTATTACAAGGACTTTCGCCCCTCATATCTTGAGGGCGTTGTCCGTTACCCTGAGCAAATTGACTATGTAATTGAGCAGAATTGCAAGCCGATTAACGGCAAGGAACTTTCAGAAATCGGTCTTTCTGACCTCAACAATCTTATCAAGCAATGTGATGATACATATTGCATTGACAGAGTGAAAAAGCTCCGCAGCGTTCTTAAGCGTATCATGCGCTATGCGTATGCGTGCCGTTACACGTCTATTGACCTATCCGCTTTTGAGCTTAGACGTTGCAGAAAACGCCCTGAAACAGTGCAACAGCTATCATTTACGGCAGAGCAAGCGGCGTTTCTGACTTCGGGCGATAGCATTATAATGAAGATGTTCCGTTTTGAGTGCTTGACAGGTCTTCGCCGTGAAGAAATACTCGCCTTGCGTTGGGAAAACGTTGACCTTAAAGCACGCCGTATCTTTGTATGTCAAACTGTAGTTGTGCTTAAAGGCTGTGCAAGGCTCGTGAATGATACGAAAAACCACAAGTTCCGCTATGTTGAACTTAACGAAACAGCTTATAAACTTCTTCTTTCACTGCCTGTTACCTGTGATTTTGTGTTTGGCAATCCACGTTCAAAGAACTTTCTCAGCCCTCGCCGCTATCACGAAGAATATAACACAATGTTCATTCGCAAGAATGAGGAATGGAAAAAAACTCACGCAGAGGGCTTGCCACACCTCACACCGCACAAGTTCCGTCACACGTTCGCAAGTCTGCTGACCGCTAACGGAGCAGATGTCAAGACAGTTGCCGACTTGCTCGGTCACACTAAGCTTGACACCACAAACATTTATTTGCATAGTTATGATGATTTACGCCGTCAGGCGGTCGATAAGATACAATTAGATAATTAATTTAACAACCGCACCGAGGGCTTTTGGTCGGAGTGACCGGATTTGAACCGACGACCTCTACCACCCCAAGGTAGCGCGCTACCAATCTGCGCCACACCCCGATATCGTATATATTATACCCGATTTGGATACAATAGTCAAGAGTTTTCAGTCAAAATAAAAAAATTGCAATGTAGTGCTACAATAGATATTGGACAAAATTAAGAAAAAAGAAAAGAGAGATA
>ERZ780203.1548-NODE-1548-length-15913-cov-22.842414_pt1 | contig 15913 bp, 16 predicted proteins | sample MGYA00511168_ERZ780203 | MGnify/ENA primary metagenome ERZ780203 (study PRJEB29588, sample SAMEA2156577) | human gut metagenome | biome: human gut; feature: human-associated habitat; material: faeces | place: Denmark | collected 2008/2010 ...
TGTTCGACGGCCTGCCGATGGAGCGCGGCGTCACGCCGCTCAAGCTCACGAGCGTGCAGCAGTACGGCAGCGGCGCGGTCTGGCTGCGCTACAATGTGGAAAAGTAAAAAGTAAAGCAGAGGAGGCTTTTTAACATGAAGTACGAAAATAAAGAAGCATTTGAACAGGTCAACATGTTCGGCACCGGTACGCCGAACACTGCTTACGCCAAGTTTTTCATCGGCGATTCGTTCTTAAATCCTCTGACTGACCCGAAGGGCGGCCTCTTCGCCGCGAACGTGACCTTCGAGCCCGGCTGCCGCAACAACTGGCACATCCATCACGCGACTTCCGGCGGCGGACAGCTCCTTCTCTGCACCGCGGGCGAGGGCTGGTATCAGGAAGAGGGCAAGGACGCCGTCAGCCTGCACGAGGGCAGCGTCATCATGATCCCCGTGAACGTGAAGCACTGGCATGGCGCGAAAAAGGACAGCTGGTTCAGCCACATCGCCGTTGAAGTCCCCGGCGAAAACTGCCAGAACGAGTGGTGCGAGCCGGTCTCGGACGAAGAGTACAATAAGCTGTAATCGGAGGCAATTTCCATGATCTTAAACGAAACTTATACGCTCGAAAACGGCCTGAGCATCCCTAAGCTCGGCCTTGGCACCTGGTTCATCGACGACGATCAGGCCGCCGAGGCCGTCCGCACCGCCGTGAAGCTCGGCTACCGCCTCATCGATACCGCGCAGGCCTACGGCAACGAGCGCGGCGTGGGCGAGGGCGTGCGCACCTGCGGCGTTCCGCGCGAGGAGCTTTTTGTCGCCAGCAAGGTGGCCGCAGAGCTCAAGACCTATGACGAGGCCCAAAAGTCCATCGACGAAACGCTCGAGAAGATGGGTCTTGACTACCTTGACCAGATGATCATTCACTCGCCCCAGCCGTGGAACCAGTTCCGCGTCGAAAAGCGCTATTTCGAAGAGAACAAAGCCGTCTGGCGCGCGCTTGAGGATGCGCAAAGCGAGGGCAAGGTCAAGGTCATCGGCGTGTCGAACTTTCTGCGCGACGACCTTGAAAATCTGCTCTCCGACTGCCGCGTAAAGCCGATGGTCAACCAGATCCTGCTGCACATCAGCAACACCGACCTCGCGCTGCTCGACTACTGCCGCGAGCAGAGCATTCAGGTGGAGGCCTACTCCCCCATCGCCCACGGCGAGGCGCTCAAGAACCCCGCCATCGCCGAGATGGCGAAAAAGTACGGCGTCACCGCCGCGCAGCTGTGCATCCGCTATGTCATCGAGCTCGGCGCGGTCGCGCTGCCGAAGACAGCCAACCCCGACCACATGGCGAGCAACGCCGCCGTGGACTTCACCATCTCGAGTGAGGACAGGGAGACGCTCAAGCACACGGACCGCATCGCCGACTACGGCGAGTTCAACATCTTCCCCGTCTTCAGCGGCAAGCCGCTCGCGTAACGAACGCAAAAGGAAAAGGAGAGAACGCAGCAGCGTCCTCTCCTTTTTTTACAAAAGCATGCAGAAACCAATCTGCATACAGAGCCATCTTTCAAAAAGCCTCTTATTTCTTCTCTTCCTCGCGCACAAACATCATCAAAAAGCTGACTGCGAGCAGCAGGCAGGACACCCAGATACCCTTTTCGGCAAAGCGCGCCGTCAGGACGCTGCCAAGCCCCGCGCCGACGGCAAAAATACCGATGACGCCAAAATACGTCAGTGCCTTTTTCAGCACCTCGCGGTCGTGCGTGTGGAAGTAGACGCACAGCGCCTCGGTGCCGCTGCGCATGTTGCCGATGCACATGGTGCTCGCGTAGGCGTGGCCGCGCACCTTGCGGAAGGTCTGCACCTGCATCGCGCAGACGAACGAGACGAGCGCGTTTGCAAAGATGTTGACCTCCTGCGGCAGGAAGCCGACAAAAAACAGCAGCACGATCTCGGCCAGAATGATGAGCTGGCGCCAGTGCACCTTTTCCATGCACTTATAGCGGCGGTGGACGCATTCCGCCACAAAAATGCCCGCCATAAACGAGATCACCGGCACAAAATAGCGGAAAACACCTGCCCAGTCGCCTACAAAAAGGTGTGTGCTCATCAGCACGATGTTGCCCGTCTGCGCGTTGGCAAACACCTTGTCGCGGCAGCAATAGGTATAGGCGTCCTGCAATCCGCCGGATAAAATGATAAACGCGGACATCAGGAACGAATCGGACATCTGCCCGTACGGTCGATCAAGCTGCATGGTTACATTTTGGCTCCTGTTCGTTAAAATTCCGCCATGATTATACGGCGGTGGCCGCGCTTCGTCAAGCGGCTTTTGCGTCGAGCCTCTTTGGTTTCACGAGGCGCAGCGTGTTCTTCCTGCTCGCAAAGTGCGTCAGCATCACGAGGAACGACACCGCCGAGCCCAGCGCCGTGGCAAGACCCGCGCCGTAAACACCCATATCGCATGGGAAGACGAAGAACCAGTCGCCGAACACATTGAAGATGCCGCCCGACAGCACACCAAGCGTCGCAAGCGCGGGCGCACCGTCGTTGCGCAGAAATGCCGCGAGCATCTGATTGAAGAGGAACAGCGGGAATACAACTTTAACGGGGATCATGTACCGCTGCGCGAGGGCGGGCAGCGTCTCATCCGCGCCGAAAAACATCAAAAGCGGGCGCTCAAAGAGGATCAGCCCGATCCACGCGAGCGCCGCCAGAATGACCGAGCCGATGACCGCTGCGGTGAAATACTGCTCGTCCTCACCGTCGGCGCTCATGCCGCTGCCGCGCTTCGTGCTGAAGATCACACTGCCGCCGATGCCCATGAGAAGGCCAATGCTGTAGATGACGTTCCACACCGGCGCGACCACGGCTAGTGCCGCCGTACCGTCGGGGCCCTGATACTGCCCGACCATCGCCATATCGACGATGCCGTAGATGCTGGAGATCAGCGCGCTGCCGAACGCCGCCGACAAGTATTTGAAGTAAAGCGTTTTGATATTTCCACGCAAAAGGTCCATTGTCGTTTCCTCCTGTCAACAAAAAAGCCGGATAAGGAACAGGCATTTCAGCCTGCGCCTTATCCGGCTGCCGTTTCTTTCGAACAGCGCGCCCTCCGAGCGAGCAAGAGGGACTATAGCACAAGGAAACAGCAATATCAAGCCGCGGCGATCCCCCTCCTTTTTCCTTTCTGAATTTTCCGTGGACAATTTCTTCCCGATGGGGTAACATCATAGAAAAAACAGGAAACGGAACACTTTTTCATGGACAAGTACAGCATCTTAAAGCAATATTACGGCCACGGCGCGTTTCGCGCGGGGCAGGAGGAACTCATCGACTCCATTCTCTCTGGGCGCGATGCGCTGTGCGTCATGCCGACGGGCGGGGGCAAGTCGCTCTGCTATCAGATCCCCGCACTGCTCCTGCCGGGCATCACGCTCGTCGTCTCGCCGCTCATCTCGCTGATGAAGGATCAGGTCGCAGCGCTCAAGAGCGCGGGCGCTCCCGCGGCGTACATCAACAGCTCACTGACAGGCGAGCAGATCCGCACGGTCTACGCCCGCACGCGCAAGGGTGCCTACAAGCTCATCTACGTCGCGCCCGAGCGGTTGGAAACGAACAGCTTTTTATCGCTGATGCAGGAGATGGACGTGTCGTTTCTCGCGGTGGACGAGGCACACTGCATTTCGCAGTGGGGACAGGACTTCCGCCCGAGTTACCTCGGCATTGTCGATTTCATCAACGCCCTGCCGCGCAGACCCATTGTCGCGGCCTACACCGCGACGGCGACAAAGCAGGTACAGTCCGACATTCTGCGGCTCTTGCAGCTGCAAAGCCCGTACCGCATCGTGACGGGCTTCGACCGTCCGAACCTCTATTTCGACGTGCGCCGCCCGAAAAACAAGTTTTCCGCCCTCGCCGCACTCATCGACGAGCGGCGGGGCAGGAGCGGCATCGTCTACTGCGCGACGCGCGCGGCGGTCGAGCGCGTGTGCGACAACCTGCGTGACCGCGGCATCGCCGCCACGCGCTACCACGCGGGCCTCACGGACGAGGAGCGGCAGCAGAATCAGGACGATTTCCAGTTTGACCGCAAGACCGTCATGGTCGCGACGAACGCCTTCGGCATGGGCATCGACAAGTCAAACGTCAGCTTTGTCATCCATTACAACATGCCGAAAAGCCTCGAGGCCTACTATCAGGAGGCGGGCCGCGCCGGACGCGACGGTGAGAATGCCGACTGCGTCCTGCTCTTCGCGCCCGCTGACGTGGAAACCGCGCGCTTTCTCATCGAAAATGGCGGAGCCGACCAGCTTTCGGAGGAGGACGCTGCGCTTGTGCGCAAACGCGACTATGAGCGCCTACAGGCGATGACGGGGTACTGCAAATCCGTCGACTGTCTGCGCGGGCGGCTGCTTGACTACTTCGGCCAGATACACCCCGCAAACTGCGGGAACTGCTCCAACTGTAAAGCGACCTACCAGACCGAGGACATCACGCTCTCGGCGCAGATGATCTTATCGTGCGTCATGCGCATCCGCGAGCGGCTGGGGTACTACGTCGGTAAAACGCTCGTCATTCAGGTCTTGCGTGGGAGCCGCGACCAGCGGCTTTTGTCGCTCGGCCTTGCGAGCCTGTCGACCTATGGTCTCATGGATAAGACGTCGCCGAGCGTCATCGAGCGGTACATCGAATACCTCGAATCCGCGGGATATCTCGAGGTCGACCAGCGCTATTCGACGCTCCGGCCCACAAAAAAAGCATCCGCCGTGCTCTTTGATGGCGAATGCGTGCTGATGCAGAAGCGGGTGGAACCGAAGGCAGAGAAAAAGCGCCCGCGCGGCGCGTTTTCGGACGAATTCGAGAAAGGAAGCCTTTACGAGGCGCTGCGCGCCCAGCGCGCGGAGCTTGCCAAACGTGAGAGCGTCCCCGCCTACGTCATCTTTTCGAACGCGACGCTCGCCGACATGGCGGAAAAAGCGCCGCGCTCGCTCTCAGAGCTTCTTGAGGTCTCGGGAGTCGGCGAGCGGAAGGCCTCCCGCTACGGAGAGGCCTTCCTGCGCACCATTGAGGAGTATATACAGCAGCAGGGGTGAAGCGGGCTCACTTCAGCACCGTGCCGTCGGCCAGCGTGATGGTATAGCCGTTGAACAGGATATCGCCCTCGGCGAGGTCGCTGAGCTCGATGCTCTCGTCATTTTTTGTAATTTCCGCATCCGCGAAGTCGAGCGTCACACTCTCCTCGCCCGCGGTAAAGCTGCTGCTGCCCATGCCGCCAGGCGTGCCGCTCGGGGCCTCACCGTCCGGCTTTTCCGGCGGCTGGCTGCCGGAATCACCGCTCTGGCTGTTGGGCTTTGCGGGCGGCTGACTGCTGTCGGACGATGCATGATCCTGACTGCTGCTGTTGCCGCTCTGCGCTTCGCCGTCCGGCTTGTCGGGCGGCGTCTGGCCGGAATCGGAACTGCCAGACACGTCATGGGACGGCATACCGCCCGCACTCAGCTCGCCGAGCTGCATCGTCACGGCAGTGCCATCAATATCGGTGATCTCGCCGGTGATCGTCTGGCCGGAGCAGTCCGATGTTTTGCCGCCGCACAGAAAAGAGAACGAATCTTTTTGCTTTTCATCAAAAATGACCTTCTTCGTCATTGTGTATCCCAAATGCTTCCGCGGGGCTGTCGTTTTTCGCTTTCCCCTTGGAACGAGGTCATTATTGCCCGCCAACCTAAAAAAACTAAAGGAAAGTTTGAACATTTTGTTTTTCACGAAAACGCAAAAAGCAGTGCCGCCTGAAATCAGGCGGCACTGTTCCTATTGATATGATGTTCCCACCGGCGCGGCGTAAGCGGTTAGTTCGCTCTAACTCGCAGTCTTTTGAAAAGCCGCCGCAGGGCAGCTTTCCAATATATCCTGCTTTCCCGCTTGCCTTCGGGAAGGTGATTGACCTTGCGTATTGTAGCACAGCGATTTTCGCATTGCAAGAGCGGTTTGCAAATTTTTGCGATATTTTCTGTGCATTCTGCGCGTTTTCGCCCCGCTTGCCGCGATAGGCTTTTCCCATTCCGCGTCCCGCGGCACTTGCATCCCGCGGCTCTCACTGGTATACTATGTCCAGAAGTTAGATGCATTTAACAGAATTGATATTTCACACAGAAAAGACGGTGAACGACATGGAAGCATTTTACGGCATTTTGATCCCGTTTCTCGGCACGTCGCTCGGCGCGGCGTGCGTGTTCTTCATGAAAAAGTCGCTCAGCGACGCTGTGCAGCGCTCGCTAACGGGCTTTGCCGCGGGCGTGATGGTCGCGGCCTCGGTGTGGAGCCTGCTGATCCCCGCCATCGAGCAGTCGTCGGCGATGGGGAAACTCTCGTTTCTGCCGGCGTTTCTCGGCTTTTGGGTCGGCATTCTCTTTTTGCTGCTGCTCGACCACGTTGTCCCGCACCTGCACGCCAAGAGCGGGCAGGTCGAGGGGCCGAAGAGCCAACTCCAGCGCACGACGATGATGGTGCTGGCCGTCACACTGCACAACATCCCCGAGGGCATGGCCGTCGGCGTGGTGTATGCGGGCTATCTCTCCGGCAGCGCACAGATCACGGCGGCGGGCGCGCTGGCGCTCTCACTCGGCATCGCGATCCAGAATTTCCCCGAGGGGGCGATCATTTCGCTCCCGCTGCGCGCCGAGGGCATGGGCAAAGCAAGAGCTTTCTGGGGCGGCGTGCTCTCGGGCATCGTCGAGCCCATCGGCGCGGTGCTGACCATCCTGGCTGCGTCGCTCATCGTTCCGGCGCTGCCGTATCTTCTGAGCTTTGCCGCGGGCGCGATGCTCTATGTCGTCGTCGAAGAGCTGATCCCCGAAATGTCGCAGGGCGCGCACTCCAACATCGGAACGGTGTTCTTCGCCGTGGGCTTCAGCCTGATGATGGTGCTCGACGTGGCGCTGGGATGAAATACGGCAGGAATGCAAGCAGGAGGCGATACCGAGCGGTACGCCTCCTGCTTTTTATGCTGACGCCAGCCTTTCGCCTATTTTTCCACCCGAATAAGATTGCTCTCATATGGCCGCTTGCCGGAGAGCACTTCGTCGTAAAAATTCTGCTTCCAGTCGATGTAGGCGACGCTGTCCTGCAATTCCCGAATGCCTGCGCGCAGCGCCTCCTGCTTCTGCGCCAGCAAGATCTTGCGCTGCGGGATGGTGCGCTCGCCTTGCAGGCAGAGGGCGAGGTAGTCCTTCATCTCCTGAATGCTCATGCCGCATTTTTTCAGGCACGTCAGGCTGCTGATCCACGCGACGTCCCGCTCGTCAAACACGCGGCGGTTGTTTTTGTCGCGCTTGACGTTGGGGACAAGCCCCTCGTTGCAGTAAAATTTTAAGGCCTGATAGGTCATGCCCGTTTCCTTGCAGACCTGCATCATGGTGTAGCGCATGGTAATCCCTCTCTGCTGCGTAATAATTGTGTTTTTCCTCAAAAACCTCTTGACCGGTTGTTACAACCGGTATTTATAATCGGCAGTATCAACCGGAAGTTGCCATCGGCAATGATAGCACACAGCGGCGAATACCGCAAGAAAAACGGTCAGAGAGGATGCGTTATGATGAATAACTTTATTTTTGAAAACAAGACCAAGGTGTATTTCGGCAAGAACGTTGTCAAAGAGCACCTCGGTGGTCTTTTGTCAAACTACGGCGAGACCGTCATGCTGGCCTACGGCGGCGGTTCTGTCAAGCGCAACGGCGTATACGATGGGATCATGGGTATCCTGAACGCCGCCGGTAAGCGTGTGGTGGAGTTCGACCGCATCATGCCGAACCCTACTTATGCCAAGGTGCAGGATGGCGCAAAGCTGGCGTGGGCGTCCGCCATGGCAGAGAACGGCGTGCTGAAGATTGGCAAGGTCACGGGTTTTCAGGCGCATCAGATCGAACACCAGCTGGGCGCTTACACCAATTGCAACCATGGAGCGGGCCTGGCGGTGATCCATCCCGTTCTGTACCGCCACATCTACAAGTCTGGTGCGGCGCGGTTTGCGCGGTTTGCTCAGAATGTCTGGGGTATCGCACCCAGAGACAGCGACGAGGAGACGGCTGCCGCCGGTATCGACGCGCTGGCCGCGTTCATCAAGGAGATTGGCCTGCCGACTACCTTTACCGAGCTTGGCATTCCCGCTGATACCGATTTCCGTGCCATCACGGATTCCACCAACGTCACTGCTGGCTGCTGCAAGAAGCTGACGCACGACGAAATTTACGAAATTTTGCAGGAATGCCTGTAACATCTGGTGTTTCCGTGGCGGCAGGACGTCGCCATTTTTGGCCTTTCTGCCTCTTGCATTTGCCCCCAAGCGTGATATCATAGGCCAGACAAATTGCGGAAAGGGGCAGTAGAATTGAAAGCTGCAGCGCAGAAAAAATCATTGGATATGCTCCACGGGACGCTCTGGGATAAGATCCCGCGCTTTGCCATTCCGGTGGCGGCCACGGCGATTTTGAGCCAGCTGTTCAACGCCGCGGACATCGCCGTCATCGGCAACTTTACCGGCGAGCTCCGCACCGTGGCGGTCGCGGCCGTCGGCACAAACAGCTCGATCATCAGCCTGATCGTCAACCTGTTCATCGGCATCGCGCTGGGCGCAAACGTGACGATCGCGCACGCCATCGGCGAAAAGAACGACACGATGGTGCACCACGCGGTGCACACCTCCATCGTTGTGGCGGTGCTGGGCGGTTTGATCGCGGCGATCATCGGCGAGCTGTTCGCCATTCCGTTGCTGAATCAGCTGAATGTGCCGGACGATGTGTTCCCGCTGGCGCTGCTATACCTGCGCATCTATCTTGCGGGCCTGCCGGTGATCCTGCTCTACAACTTTGAGGCGGCGGTCTTCCGCAGCGTGGGCGAGACGAAAATTCCGCTGATCGCGCTGACGGCCTCCGGCGTTCTGAACGTGATCCTGAACCTTTTTTTCGTGGCCGCGCTCCACATGAGCGTGGACGGCGTCGCGATCGCAACGGTGCTGTCGAACGCGGTCAGCGCGGCGATCTTGTGGGGTTTCCTGCTTAAAACGGACAAGGTCATCCGCCTTGAGCCGAAAAAGCTGCGCATCGACGGGCTGTGCCTCAAGCAAATTCTGCGCATCGGCGTTCCCGCGGGTGTGCAGAGCGCGATGTTCTCCATCGCGAATATCGTCATTCAGGGCGCGATCAACAGCCTCGGCACGGTCGTCATGGCGGCATCGAGCGCGGCCTACAACATTGAGGTCATCACCTACGATATCCTCAACTCCTTCTCGCAGGCCTGCACGACATTCGTCGGGCAGAACTTCGGCGCGGGCGAGATCAAGCGCTGCAAGAAAACGCTGCTGCTGTGTCTTCTCGAGGGCATCATCAGCCTCGGCGTCGCCATCGCTCTGATCCTCTTTTTCGGAAAGTCGCTGCTCACCATCTTCAACGGCGACCCGCAGGTGGTAGAGACGGGCTATATTCGCCTCATGCTGATCATGCCGTCGCACCTGTTCAGCCTTTGCTACGAGGTGCTTTCCGGCTACCTGCGCGGCTTTGAAATTTCACTGCCGCCCGCCGTTTTGACGATGCTGGGCGTCTGCGGCGTCCGCCTGAGCTGGCTGCGCTGGGTCTTCCCGCAGTACAAGACGTTTATGAACATCATGCTGGTCTTCCCCATCAGCCTTGCGACCACGGCGCTTCTAATGCTGGCAGCGGTGCTGTACTTCCGCCCCTCGCGCCGCTATGCGCATCTGCAAAAGAGTGATGGCGCGGCTTCGGCAAAAATCGAAGGATAAGACCATTCCCAAAATCGACAAAGCAGGGCGCTTGCCTTTTAGGCAAGCGCCCTGCTTTACTTTTTTGATGGGGCAGCCGTTTCTAAATCGCGGATGGGAAATTTTCACATCAGCTCGCGCGTGAAATCAAGCACGCACTCGCGCAGACGCAGAATTTCCTCTGGCGTGTTCTTGCTCAGGTGCATACCGATGCCGAGCTCCCGTCCCGTTTTCGGGCTGACCGGCAGCGTCTTTACGCCGTGCGTCCGCCCGCGCATCATGATCTCCGTCATCATTGTGATGCCAAGGCCCTTGCTGACCATGCGGATGACCGTTTCATCGTCCACATGGCAGGGGCGGATATTCGGCTTCACCTTTTTGGGACTCAGCGCAGCGTTCACGTCGATGTCGAAGCGCCCGTAGGGCATCAGGAATTCTTTTCCGTCGAATTCCTCGATGGGGAAGGTCTCTTCGCTGCCGGTGGGATAGTCCTCCGGCAGGATGGCATACATCGCGTCGTAGTAGAGCGGTGTCCAGTCGCAGTTGATGTGGCTCTGCCGCGCGGCAAAGATGACGTCCGTGCGCCCCTCCTCCAGCAGCTCAAAGGGTTCGAGCTCGTGGTCCACCATGCGAAGATCCACGTCGGTCTCTGGACACACGCGGCGGAAGCGGTACAGAATTTCCGGCATCCAGTGCATGGCAAGGCTCGCATAAGCGGCGATTCGGATCGTCGCCGTCCGCTTTTGCGTGATGGTATCGATCTGGTTTTCGAGCTTCGCCGTCGCGCTGAGGTATTCGCGGATCGCGGGCAGCAGCGCCTCCCCGTCCTCTGTCAGCGAAATACCGCTGTGGTCGCGCCGGATGAGCTTCATGCCGATCTCGCGCTCCAGACCGTTGATGAGGTGCGTCAGCCCCGACTGTGTGTAGCCCACGACCTCAGACGCTTTGGAAAAGCTGCCGAGGTTGACGGCGGTCATCAGAATTTCAAATTTTTTGCTGTCCATATCCCCACTCCTATAAAGGGTATTTTGATTTGTAATACACCTATTATAACCGAGCGTTTCTCTTTTTCAAGTACAGGGTGTAATATTTTCAACACAAAGGAGTTGATTATCCCATGACTACTAAAAAATTGACCTTCCGGCAGAAGATTCTCGTCGCCGGAACGCTGTTTGGAATGTTCTTCGGCGCGGGCAACCTGATCTTCCCCGTACATCTCGGCCAGATGGCCGGCCGCAACGCGGTCGTCGCCATGATCGGCTTTATCATCACGGCGGTTGGCATCCCCATCTTCGGCGTCGCCGCCATCGGCATCACGCATTCCGACGGCCTGCAGACGCTCTCGAGCAAGGTCGGCAAGGGCTACGGCATTTTCTTTACCTGCCTTCTGTACCTGACCATCGGCCCGCTCTTCGCCATCCCGAGATGCGCAACCGTTTCCTTTACCACCGGCATCACGCCCTTGCTGGGCGCGGATTCGCCGGAGTGGCTGTATCTGCTTGTCTTTTCGGCGGCGTTCTTCGCCTTCGTGCTGTTCTTCTCGCTGCGCCCCGGTAAGATCACCCTCTGGATCGGCAAGATCATCAATCCGCTCTTCCTGTTCTTCTTCGCAGTGCTGATCATCGCGGCGCTGCTCTCCCCCGGCGCAGCGATCTCCTCGGTCGAGCCGACGGAGGCCTATCAGAACGGTTCCTTCTTTCCCGCGCTCATTGAGGGCTACGGCACGATGGACGCCATCGCCGGTCTCGCCTTCGGCATCGTGGTCATCGACGTCATTCGCCGCATGGGTGTCGACAACGACGACATCATCGCCGAGGACGTGCTCTCCTCCGGTCTTCTTGCCGGTGCGCTGATGGCGCTGATCTACGTGCTGTCCATTCTGGTCGGCGCGCAGTCGAGAGGCATTTTCGAGCTGTCCGAAAATGGCGGCATCGCCCTCACGCAGATCGCGGGTCATTACCTCGGCGGCGTGGGCCAGTTTATCCTCGCCTTCACCATCACCTTTGCCTGCCTCAAGACCTCCATCGGCCTTGTCACGGCCTGCTCGGAAACGTTTGTCAAGATGACGAACGGCAAAATTTCCTACCGCACCTGGGCGATCCTCTTCACGGTGTTTTCGTTTGCTGTTTCCAACATTGGACTGAGCGCCATCATCGAGTATTCCGTCCCGATGCTCATGCTCATCTATCCCCCGGCCATTGCGCTTATCCTGCTGGCCTTTATCGGCAAGTTCTTCGCTCACGACCGTGCCGTGTATGTCGCAACGATGATCGGTACATGGGCAGCTGCTATTTTCGACTGCATGAAGACGCTGCCCGCGTCGGTGCAGACTTCGCTCCGCCTCGATGTGCCTATCGCCTTTGCGGAAAAATATCTGCCGTTGTTCGACAAGAACCTCGGCTGGCTGCTGCCTGCACTCGTCGGCTTTGCGATTGGCATGGTCATCCGCTCGAGCCGGAAGGGCACGCTCATCCCCCAGGCCTGACGAACCAAATTAAAGTAAAAACACACCGCACAGCAGATCCATTTCTGCCGTGCGGTGTCATTTTTTCAGCGGCTCCGAAAACGGAGAGTCAGCATGCTGCCGAGGTTCACCAGCAAAATCGTCGCGGCCCATGAAAGAGGGAACGCATGGTACAGCATCGGGAGCGTTGGATGCGCACAGCATGGGAGATAGATTATGTGCAGTCCTCCATCAAAGATGTTCGCCGATCTGGAGCAAAAATGGGGCATGACGCTGCTGGAGCGCAGTAAAAGCGGCGTCTGCCTGACCTCCGCTGGGGAGCCGGTCAGGCCGTTTTTGCTGCTGGAGCACAGCGGAAAAGCCGAGGTCTCCGACTTGCTGGAGCGCGCTCATGTGCAGTCGGACGTCCACTTCACCGCCTGGGAGGATTTTGCCATCACGGCGATGGTGGAAAGGGGTCTCGGCGTCAGCATCCTGCCAGGCCTGATCTTGCAGCGCATCCCGTACAAAATCGAAATCCGCTCCTGCAGCAGCCCTATTACCACCCAATCGGCCTTGCTATGAAGAAGCAGGCCCACCCGACACCCGCCGTGCAGAAGTTCATCGAAAAATAGAGCCGTGGTATCAGGAAGATAACTGCCGCAGCAAAAATGAATTCATCGAAAAGGCGGTGAACTGCTACGCGGATATGTTCGCCGCAGGCGAAAGCACCACGCTGCCCCGTGCGGTGCAGTCTGCCATCGACGCGCGGCTGAAGCTCTTCGAGGATCGCATCGCGTCGCTGCTCTACAAGCAGGCGGTGGAGATGGACATGGCGATGTCCATCCTCCTGCAAAGCCTCAACGTGAGCGAGGAAGTGCTGCGGCAGGAACGGGCCAAGAGCATCGCCGCCGTCAAGCGCACCAACGGTCAGTTGCGGTTAGAGCAGAAACTCCGTGAGCTGGAGAGCGAAGCATGGCAAGACTGATCGTCAAAAGCCCGTACATCAAGTGCGGCGGTGGGCAAAGCGCTGGCAGGTACCTCAAATACATCGCCACGCGGGAGCGGGTGGAGATCATCCCGGATGACCGTCCGCCCACCAACAAGCAGGAGCAGCTCATCGCAAAGCTGGTGAAGGATTTTCCTGACGCAAAAGAACTGATGGAGTACGAGGACTACCTCTCACACCCGACAAAAGCAAATGCGTCGGCACTCATCACGCTGGCGCTGGAATCGAATTGGGACAGGCTCTCCTCGATGGATGGCTACGCCAAGTACATCGCCCTGCGGCCCAGAGCGGAGCGGCTGGGGGAACACGGTCTCTTCGGTGACGATGACAACGTGGATCTGAGCAGAGTCATGGATGAACTGGATCACTACACCGGCAACGTGTGGACGCACATCATCTCCCTCCATCGTGAAGATGCGGAGCGGCTTGGCTACAACCACGCGGAGGCATGGCGCACATTATTGCGTACCCACCGCAATGGTATCGCCGCGGCGATGAAGATCCCACCGGAGGACTTCCGCTGGTACGCGGCGTTCCATGACGAGGGAAACCATCCCCATGTCCACATGATGGCGTGGTCGGTGAAACCCAATCAGGCGTACCTGTCCAAAGACGGTATCCGCCAAATCAAATCCACGCTGACCAACCAGATCTTCCGTCAGGAGTTGCTGCACGTCTACGAGCAGAAAAGCAAATCCCGTGATGAGTTGGTGGCAGAGGCGCGGAAGACCATGCTGGAATTGGCAAAGGCCATGCGGGAGATGACCTGCATCCACCCGGAGGTGGAGCAGATGATTTGGAAACTCTCCAAACAACTTAGCGCCGTACCGGGCAAGAAAACCTACGGCTATCTGCCAAAGCCCATGAAAAAGCTGGTGGATGAGATCATCGACCAGATGGCGCGGCTGCCCACCGTGGATGCGTGTTACCAGACATGGTGGGAGCTGCAATGTCAGGTGGAGGATTACTACTCCGAAGCGGAAAAGAGGATACGCCCGCCGCTGTCTCAGCAGAAGGAATTTCGCCAGATTAAGAATGCGGTCATAAAAGAAGCGGAGCATATCCGCATGAACAAAATCTCCTTCGAAGATACAGACATGCAGGATAACGGCGAGCAGATCAGCGCCTATGACATGAGCTACGAGTGTCAGGATCTGCAAAGCGTGGCGAACGATGAGAGCTTTCCGTTGGTGGAACGGGATGAAGCTGCGGAGCGGTTAGAGCGTCTTGCGGAGGACGGTGACGTACACGCGCAGTACATCATCGGCACGGCGTACCGTGACGGTGGGCTGCTGATCCCCGACATGGTCAAAGCACAAAAGCTGTTGGAACGCGCGGCCAAGCAGGACTTGGACGCGGCACAGTACGCCCTCGGCAAGCTGTATCTCTCCGATGATGCAGACGTTCACGATCACGCCAAGGGCATCTACTGGCTGAAACGCTCTGCTGACAACGGCAACGATCACGCCGCCTACCGGTTGGGCAAGGAATATCTTAGCGGCAAAAATACGATAAAAGATGCCGAAATCGCAGCGTCATATTTGCGGCAGGCCGCGGATAACGGCAACGCCTACGCTCAATATCTGTTGGGCAAGCTGACCCTCATAGGCGAGGGCGTTCCGAAGGACCCGGACGCCGCCTACGAATGGTTCGCGGCGGCGCGGAATAACGGCCACACCTACGCGGAATTTTTTATGAAACGCATGGAGCGCGGCGAACAGGAGCCGCCCTCTGTCCTGCTGTCAGCCACCCGGCTGCTCTACCACATGGGCAATATCTTCCGGGACAACGCCCCGGCTCCCGCTGCCAACGGTGTCCAAATCGACCGCAAGCGGCTGGCACAGCTACGGCAAAAGCGCGTCGCCCTCGGCCACAAGCTGGATGACCATGAGTTGGAACAGCAACAGGGATTTTCAATGAAATTCCATATGTAAAGCGGGTCGAGGTGTTCAGTTTTTGCGCCGCAATAGTCAAAGAAACATTTTGAAAAAACGCACCGCTGTAAATAAAGATGATTCTCGAAAAAATAATAGCTTTCCTGTCAGAGTTGTGGTATGTGTGTTGGCTACCAAAGGAGGGGTCACCATGTACGACTACATGAAAGCCTTGCAGGAACGATTCGACGAAAAGCAGCCGGAGCACCTCGTCTACGCCGTCCAATCCGCCCGTGAGGGCCTGCGCGATGGCATAGATGCCGAAAGCCGCAGAAAACTGCTTCGGCTGCTGGACGCGCAGAACGCGTTGCTGGTCGAAGCCAAGTTGATGAGCTTCACGGCGGGCTTCAAGCTGGCAGCCGGCATCGCTGGAGAGCTGGGAGCGCCCTACTCCTTCGATGTCGACGAGGAAGAAAAAGCAAAGGAGATGATCACGAATGGCTAAAAAACGCGCCAACGGCGAGGGCAACATTCGCAAGCGCGCAGACGGTCGCTGGGAGGGTCGCTACACAGCGGGCTACCACCCCGAAACCGGAAAGCGCATTATCAAAAATGTGCTTGGTAAAACGCAGGCGGAATGCAAGGCAAAACTAAAGAAAGCCATTGAGGAAAGCCAGTCATTGGACGTCGGCCGCGCCGATGAATACACGGTTGCCGCTTGGCTGCGGACGTGGTTTGAATTGTATGCCAAACCACACATTCGCCCATCCACCATGAACTACTATCACCGGAACATCGAACAGCATATCATCCCTGCTATCGGGGATATCCCGCTGAATA
>ERZ780203.1550-NODE-1550-length-15886-cov-15.978397_pt1 | contig 15886 bp, 10 predicted proteins | sample MGYA00511168_ERZ780203 | MGnify/ENA primary metagenome ERZ780203 (study PRJEB29588, sample SAMEA2156577) | human gut metagenome | biome: human gut; feature: human-associated habitat; material: faeces | place: Denmark | collected 2008/2010 ...
ACCCACGTATCCAGCTTGGAAGGCTGGTGTTCTACCATTGAACTACACCCGCACAGCTTATTGTCTGTGTATCTCTGTCGCATCAACGAAGACTAGTATATATGATGAAACTGTATTTGTCAACACTAAATTTAAATTTTTTCTATTTTTTTAACAACATATACAAATCATCATCTGGCAAACAATTTGTCACGCAGATAAAATCATCCGTTTCGCTGCTCAGCTCTATACCGAATAATTGCTATGCAGTTTATCAGAAGGAGCTTTCACTCCTCCTGATATAAGCAAGTTCCCACCTGCTGCTTATTACTTTCCACGATGAATGCCTGGACTCACTGTATATGATGGAATCTGTCAGGAAAACAAAATTTTACAGTGTTAACCAGAGATCAGTTCTCCCAATCCCATACATTCGTAGCTTCCACTGAACTTCTTGGTTTCTTAATCACAAGTTCAGGACTCTTCGCACTGACCTTGGTGTTTGCCGGAATAGATGCTGTAATAAAGGTATTACCTCCGATGATCGTATTCTCTCCTATCACAGTCTCACCGCCCAGCACAGAAGAGTTAGAATAAATCGTCACATTATCTCTGATCGTCGGATGTCTCTTCACATTGGCAAGCAGCTGTCCCTGACGGGTGGAAAGTGCGCCAAGAGTCACGCCCTGATACAGCTTCACATTCTTTCCAATCTCCGTAGTCTCACCGATTACAACACCGGTTCCATGGTCAATGAAGAAATATTCTCCAATCGTAGCACCCGGATTGATATCGATACCTGTATAACCATGTGCATATTCAGACATAATTCTTGGAATAAACGGCACATTTTCCAGATACAGAACATGTGCAAGTCTGTATACATAAATTGCATAAAATCCAGGATAAGAGAAAATGATCTCCTCTTTACTCTTGGCAGCCGGGTCACCGTCAAAACCTGCCTGCAGGTCAGTCAGCAGCATACGCTGAATTTCCGGAACATTTGCAAAAAATCGCTCTGTGATCTGCTCTGCATGTTCTTTGGCCTTCTGTTCCTCTTCACCCTGATATAAAAATGCAATCTCAATCTGCTCCTGCAAGCAGTCATACAGATCATTCAGGCGATATGCCACATAATGCTCCGGAAACACGCTGGCACTGGAATCCACACTGAAATATCCGGGAAAAATAATAGACCTCATATCTTTAATGAAGTTAATAATCTCTTTCTTATTTGGAAGACGTTCTCTGTCCTTTCCCAGAAAGAGTTCTTCTTTACGGTAAGTATCTGTCAGCTTCTCCACAGCCTCCAGAATTGTTTTCTTCTTATCTGTCATAATCGTCACCTATCTGCTTTCCTCGCAGCTGCTTATTATCCCCAGACAATAGCAATCCAGAGGGTACACAACCGCATTTTGTTATTATCTTATTACAGCAAAACCAATTCGTCAATAAAAAAAGAATTGACCTTTCCGTAGATTCCTTATATAATAAAAAACAGTTCCAGTTACACTTCAGAACTGTTTCTAATCTTAATATGGAGATGTACCCAAGAGGCTGAAGGGACCGCACTCGAAATGCGGCAGGCCGGGCAACCGGTGCGAGGGTTCAAATCCCTCCATCTCCGCTCTTTCTTTGTAAAATTCTTTATAATAAAAATGCACAATAAGCTTGACAATCGTTGCTTTTATATGTATAATTGCAACAGTAAAAGAAATTTTACAAGTTGGTTTTGATAGGGGATTGGTCAAATGGTATGATAGGGGTCTCCAAAACCTTTGGTGGGAGTTCGATTCTCTCATCCCCTGCTCTTTAAAAACACCTGTTTAGGTGTTTTTTTGTCTTATGTTTTCAGAAAGTTATTTTCCGGTAATTGTGCGAAATGTAAATATTGGGATGAATGTATAGTATTTTACCAATGTACCTATCGGTTGTATTTTAGCTTGAAACTATTTTAATAAAGAAATATACTTATGTTAAAAGATATTGGCTATAAAAATGATTGACAGGAGGTAATGCTATGACGAAAGATCAATTGTTTTCCGGCGAATCAAAAAATATAGAGTATAAAGTAACTGTACCGGATAAAAGCGAAAAATATATGAAAACGGTGGTAGCTTTTGCCAATGGCAGAGGTGGCAGGATCGTATTCGGAATAGATGATAAAACATTAAATATTGTGGGAATAGATACAGATATTGTTTATAAAACGATGGATGCAATTACTAATGCAATTTCCGATGCCTGTGAGCCGACGATCAGACCAGATGTAGCATTGCAGACAGTCAATGATAAGATTGTTATTGTCGTAGAAATTTTTCCAGGTGCACAGCGCCCGTATTATATTAAGTCACAGGGAATGGTCGAGGGTCTTATGTACGTGTATCCGGTACTACCAGACATGTCGAGGGATATATGTTAAAGGAACTGATTCTGGAAGGTCAAAATCGTTATTTTGACTGTGAGATATGTCGGGATATGCAAGTAAGTGATAGTGATATTGAGAAATTTTGTAAAAGATTGAAAGAAACTGCCATAAAAAATACATGGCAGGAGAGTGAAAAAGCAAAGATTAAAGATGTGACAAAAAATATTTTGATTTCGTGGGGAATTTTAAAAGAAGAGGAAGGAAAAGTATACCCGACCAATGCATATGCACTGCTGACAGGAAAGATGCCGCAGCAACCTGTGATTCAATGCGGAATCTTCAAGGGAACAAATAGAGCACATTTTGTAGACCGACGTGAATTTGAAGGCCCTATTCAAGAACAGATGGAAGCAGCGTATCAGTATGTTCTTGAAAAAATCAATATGGGAATGACGATAAGGGGAATGTACAGACAGGATGTATATGAACTTCCTACGGATAGTATTCGTGAGCTGATTGCAAATGCGGTAGCACATCGCAGTTATCTGGAACCCGGAAATATACAGGTTGCATTGTTTGGTGATCGGCTAGAAATAACTTCCCCGGGAATGCTTTTGAATAATGTTACAATTTCTAAAATGATGGAAGGATATTCAAAACCAAGAAATCCTGCGATTGCGCGAGCTTTTGCTTATATGAAAGTCATTGAAAAATGGGGAACTGGAATACCAAGATTGTTTAGCAATTGTGAGGAATATGGATTGCCAAAGCCGGAGTTAATTGATTTTGATGGTGATTTCAGGGTAAATATGTATCGAAAAAGAGATACTAACATAGAAACTGACAGAAAAACTAATACTAACACAGAAACTAACATTAAAACTAACACAGAAATGCTCTACACAGATACAGAAACAGCAGAGAGAATAATAGCAATTATGAGAAAACACCCTGCTATTACAGTAAAGAAAATTGCGGAACAGTTGAATTTATCCGTTGGTGGAGTTCGTTATCATGTAAACAAAATGAAGAAAGACGGTTTGGTGGAACATATTGGTTCATCGAAAAAGGGAACATGGTCTATTAAAAATGGGGGATTTAGTGTTAGTGGCATTACGACAAAAAAATGATCCAAAACAATAGCTGCATAATTTTATTTACAAAACCTCGAATACCATTCGGGGTTTTTACATGAATCCCTAATGCTATTCTATTTCCATTATCCGTAATCCTTTATAAAATAAAATTATGCCAGAGCTGGTATAAGTAAGATTTTAAAATTAAATGATAGGAAATGTTTCCTATATAAATAGGAAGAAAGTGGAAATGGAGGAATAGGATAAAAGAAAATATTGGAGAAGATAAAATAGTAAAGCTATAAAAAAAGAAATGTTGAATTATGCTATTGTGAATGGTATTATTGATTTAAACACCATTCTTTAAAAACACCTGTTTAGGTGTTTTTTTGTCTTTTGTTTTCAGAAAGTTAGTTTGGTGTCAATGGACAAACGACCAAACGTCTTAGTGATTATCGAAAATTGAACTTTTATAAAGGAGAATTATATGAAAAAAACAAATAACAGCGTGCTTTCGCAATACCGGGGGGCGTTAATGGGAATATCCATCATATTGATTATAGTTTTTCATTTTACGGAGGACTGTCATTATTATTCCTATCATTTTAGTGGCTGGATTTCCTTCTTTTGGAGATATATTTCATCATCAAGTGTGGATGCATTTTTATTCTTTTCTGGTCTGGGGTTATATTATTCCATGAAAAAAAGATCAGATGTTAGAAGTTTTTACATAAGAAGATTAAAAAGAATTCTGATTCCTTATTGCATCGTAGCCGTACCCTCTTATATTTTACTGGATGTCTGTGTAAATAAAACAGGATGGGGAGAAGCCATAAAAGACTTCACATTTATCACATTTTTCAGTAATGGAGACAGGCTTTACTGGTATATTGGACTTATGCTGTTATGCTATTTGATTTATCCCTATATCTTTCAGATTGTGGATAGCGCACGGGACGCAATAGATGGAGAGATCCGGCTGATTTCCCTGGTAAGTGCTGTTACCGTATTGGCACTTGTAATTGCATTATATGAGAAAGAGGTGTTTGGAAATGTAAATATTGCTTTGCTTCGTCTGCCTGTTTTTATAGCGGGCTGTTTTTATGGCAGATCCAGCTATGAAAAAAGGGAAAGTTATTGGAAATGGTTGATTCTTTTTGCGTTATCCGGCTATTTGCTCACCATGCTTCCAAGTGGATCTCCTATTTTTGCAAGGTATGTGACTGGAATTTTTAATATCTCATGTTGTGCGGGAATTGCCTGGATCTTTTCCCAGTTATCTATGCGTCCGGTTATAAGAATACTGGAATGGTTTGGTGCTCATTCGCTGGAATTGTATCTGGTACATGTTACCATACGAAAATTTATGAAGGGAGCAGCATTTTATACATGCCGTCTGCGTTACGAACTGGTGTTGGTATGCAGTTCCATTGTGATTGCATGGATACTTCAGATCCTTGTCCGGTATATAACAGATCATTTGCTTAAGGAAAAGAGGTAAGACATATGACCCTACAGCAGTTACATCAGGTAATTACGATTGCAGAAAGCCGTTCCATGAACGAAGCATCCCGAAAATTGTTTGTCTCACAGCCCAATCTGTCTGCGGTTGTGCGCGAACTGGAAGAAGAAGCAGGAATCACCATTTTTATCCGGTCAAACCGCGGAATCGTGCTTACACCGGAGGGAGAGGAATTTATCGGATATGCCAAGCAGGTCGTGGAGCAGTATCATTTGCTGGAATCCCGTTATATTTCGTCTGCATCCAAAAAGAAATTTTCCGTGTCGATGCAGCATTATACCTTTGCGGTCAAGGCATTTGTGGAAGTGGTCAAGGCGGTGGGAATGGAAGAATATGAATTTGCCGTGCATGAGACACAGACGAATCAGGTAATCGAAAATGTGCGCAACATGAAAAGTGAGCTGGGGATTCTCTTCCTGAGCAAATTTAATGAAGCAGTACTCCAGAAACTTTTCAGGGAAAATGATGTAATTTTTGAAGAACTGTTTACCTGTGACACCTATGTATATCTGTGGAAAGGACATCCGCTGGCACAAAGGGATGTAATTTCCATGAAAGAACTGCAGGAATATCCATGTCTTGTGTTCGAACAGGGGAAAAATAATTCCTTTTATTTTGCCGAAGAGATGAAAAGTACCTATGAATATAAGAAGATGATCCATGCGGATGACCGGGCGACCATGCTGAATCTGATGGTTGGTCTGAATGGTTATACACTCTGTTCCGGGATTATCTGTGAAGAATTAAACGGAAATGATTATGCGGCAGTGCCGCTGGCAGAGAGCGAAAAGATGCGGATCGGTTATATCCGGCACAAGGGGATAAAGGTCAGTCCGATCGGAGAATTATATGTGGATATTCTGAAAAAAAGTGGGAAACCACTTTGATAAAAATAGTTTTCATCAAAAAATGCTTGTTTTGGTCATTGGAAAGGCAATTTTTTGGAGAAATTGCATAAGATAGCAGGTATAAATATAAATACACGAAAAAAAACGTTAAGAATCTGATGGAAACGGTTGCGCGATTACCGTCATTATGCAGGAAAAACCGGAGAAATGCGAAGTTTGCACAACTTTGACAGATGAGAAAAAAAGTGGCATAATCTTTTCTAAACTTGGGGATGATAATAAAAGTATGTTGTTTAAAGGTAGAAAGAGGTGTTGGATTATGTATGAAACTGTTAAAGTAATTCGGTTATCAGATATGGATGAAGTTAAGGATTTTGTACGTGCAGCGGGTGGTTGTGATTTTGATATTGATGTAAAATGTGATAGAACATTCATTGATGCAAAGTCATTGCTTGGTATGATTGGACTTGGTGTAAAAAAGAATCTTCAGGTTTGCTACGGTGGAAAGAATGAAAATTTCGAAAACGTAGTTGCTAAATTTGCAGTGGCATAATACAATTATAATATCGTGACTATGGAACTTTAAGTCCCGCTCCGTATTCCGGAGCGGGGCTTTTTATTGTAAAATAATGGAACAAATAAAAACCCGCTTCATACAACAGGAAAATACCCGCGGGAGAAAGGAAGTGTACATGCAGGAATTACATATATCTGTGAGAAATCTGGTAGAGTTTATTTTCCGGGCAGGAGATATCGATAATCGTGCCGGAAAGCTGGCGAGTGCAGAGGCCATGATGGAAGGCAGCCGTATCCACCGGAAAATTCAAAAAAGCATGGACACCTCCTACCAGGCGGAAGTACCGCTGAAAATTGAATGGAAAGCCAACGATTACGTACTGGTCGTGGAAGGACGTGCAGACGGAATCGTCTATGGAAAATTTCAGCCGGATCTGCCGGCTGCGACGGAGTCTGTGCTGCAACCGGAGATGGAGTTTGCGGCGGAAATCCCTCCGGAAGAAGAAATCAGCTTCATCGATGAGATCAAGGGTGTATATAGAAACGTTGCGGCAATGGAACAGCCGGTCTACGTGCATAAAGCCCAGGCAATGTGCTATGCGTATATCTATGCGAAACAAAACCGTCTGGAGCGGATCGGGGTGCAGATGACCTACTGCAATCTGGATACGGAAGAAATTCGGTATTTCCGGGAAATTTTCGATTATGAGACACTGACCGTGTGGTTTGGCCATCTGATCGAAGATTATCGGAAATGGGCGGACTGGCAGATTGCATGGAAAAAACAGCGGCAGGAGAGCATTCATGGACTGGAGTTTCCATTTCCGTACCGGGAAGGGCAAAAGAAGCTGGTTGCAGATGTTTATCGTACAATTTTGCGGGGAAAGAATCTGTTTATCGAAGCACCGACCGGTGTGGGCAAAACAATTTCCACAATCTTTCCGGCGGTAAAAGCAGTGGGAGAAGGGCTGGCAGACCGGATCTTTTATCTCACGGCAAAGACCATCACAGCAACTGTGGCAAAAGAAACGTTCGCACTGCTGGAAGAACAGGGCTATCGTGCCAAAGTGATCCAGATTACAGCCAAAGAAAAACTCTGCCTGTGTGAAGAGATGGACTGCAATCCGGTAAACTGTCCATATGCAAAGGGACATTTTGACCGGGTGAACGATGCGGTGTTTGATCTCTTGCAGAAATCCAACCTGTTTACCAGAGAGGAAGTTTTAGCGCAGGCGAAAGAATATCAGGTGTGCCCGTTTGAGATGAGTCTGGATGTGGCAACCTGGGCGGACAATATTGTCTGTGATTACAATTACGTATTCGATCCGAATGTATATCTGAAACGCTTTTTTCAGGAGGGGATAAAGGGAGACTATCTGTTCCTGGTGGATGAGGTACATAACCTCGTGGATCGCAGCAGGGAGATGTACAGTGCCGATCTGTACAAAGAAGACGTGCTTGCAGTGAAGCGGATCATGAAAGCGCACAGCCGTACGATCTGCCGTATCCTGGACAAATGCAACAAAGCCATGCTGGAAATGAAACGTGAGTGTGAGCACTACCAGATTCTGGACAGTGTGGGAACGTTGACCTTCCACCTTATGCGGCTGGCCTCCCAGATGGATGAATTTTTGGAAAAACCGCGGGAATTTCCGGAGAAGAAAACGGTGCTGGATTTTTACTTTGCGCTGCGCAATTTCCTGAATATCTATGATCTGGTGGATGACCATTACGTGATCTACAGCCAGATGACGGAGGAAGGTCAGTTCCGGATCCGGCTCTTTTGCGTAGATCCGTCGGCCAATCTGCAGAAATGCATCGATAAAAGCAATTCCACGATCTTTTTCTCCGCAACGCTCCTGCCGATCGGATACTACAAGCGGCTACTTTCCACGGACGAGGATAACTATGCCATTTATGCGCAGAGTACGTTTGCCCAGACACAGAGACTTCTCGCATTTGGCCGGGATGTGAGCACAAAATATACGCGGAGGAACAGAAAAGAATACGAAAAAATCGCGGACTATATCGGTGCAGTCACAGAAGCACAGCAGGGAAATTACATGGTGTTTTTCCCGTCTTACCGGCTGATGCAGGATGTATATGAGGTCTTTGCCGGGAAGGCGGCCGATTCGTGCGAGATTCTGATGCAGCATAGTAATATGAAAGAACACGAAAGAGAAGCGTTTTTGGAAGAATTTGAAAAAGAGCGCCAGGGGACACTCGTTGCGTTCTGTGTGATGGGTGGAATTTTCGGGGAAGGCATTGATCTGAAAAACGACCGGCTGATCGGTGCCATCATCGTGGGAACCGGACTTCCGCAGGTCAGCGATGAACGTGAAATTTTAAAGAATTATTATGATGAGCGGGGATTGTCCGGATTTGACTATGCGTTCCGCTATCCGGGAATGAACAAAGTCCTGCAGGCAGCAGGGCGCGTGATCCGGACCAGCGAGGACCGCGGCGTGATCCTTCTGCTGGATGAACGTTTCCTGCAGCGCGAATACGGAGCGCTTTTTCCGAGAGAATGGGAAAAGAGAAGCGTCTGTGGTCTGCCGCAGCTGCGGGAAGAAGTGAGCCGGTTCTGGTCAGACGTCCGGGAGGAGCTTTAAAAACTCTTCGGTGGAGGCAGAAACCGGAAGGGTAGGGTTTAACGAAGCCACCAGCTGCCGCTGCGGGATCGTTTCCTGCGTGCGGACGAGAAAGAGATCCTCCGGCTTGTGTTTCAGACAAAAATCCGGGATAAAAGCAATTCCAAGACCGATGCGGGCCATGTCAATGAGCAGATCGTTGCTGCTGAGCTCTACCTGAGGCAGCAGTTCCAGCTGATGCTGCAGGAAAATGTGGTGCAGAAACTCACTCGTTGTGCTCTTGCGGTCTAACATCATGAGCGGATAGGTGCCAAGCTCCGAGAAAGGAACGATGCGGTCCGCCAGATCAAAATATGCCGGATTGGCGACGAACACATCCGAGAAAGAGCCAACCGTTTTCTGAATATAGGAAGGATTCAGATGCGGGTTTGGAAAATTTGTGATAATCAGATCTACCCGGCGCTGCTCTAACAGGTCTACACAGCCCATCGAGCTGGCATTGGTGATTTTAATCGGAACATCCGGGAATTTCCGATGGAATTTCTGCAGATACGGCAGAAGAAAATAGCGGCAGATCGTGTCGCTGGCACCGATATGCAGCTGTCCTAAACCAAGAGAGCCGGATTCTAAAAGCTGGCTTTCGCCGCGTGAGATCAGATTCATGGCAGGTTCCACATGTTTCAGAAGCAGAGCACCGGCAGGAGTCAGCTGCACTTTTTTTGTGCTGCGGATAAAAAGCGGCTGTCCCAGCTTGCGCTCTAATGTTTTGATAGACTGGCTTACCGCTGACTGGGAGATAAACAGCTTCTTACTTGCATCCGAAAATGAGAGAGAGCTTGCAACATAATAGAAAACCTTGTATAATTCATAATTGATATCCATCGATCATATCCTCAGTAGTATAATATAGTATAGGATATATTATATACCTTTCACAAAGGAGAGAAAAGGAGATTATCATGAAAAAGGGAATTTTGAAAACCTTATGCGGATTGATGGCGGCACTCATGCTGCTTGTGTTCGCAGGAACACCCGTTACAACTCAGGCAGCAAAACTGCCATATTACATTAAAATCAATCGTCAGCAGAACTGTGTGACCGTATATGCACTTGATTCCAAAGGCAAATATACCAAACCGGTCAAAGCATTTGCCTGCTCTGTCGGTGTCAACAATGCCACCCCGACAGGAACATTTTCGATTCCGGCAAAATACCGCTGGCATACACTTATGGGCGGTGTGTACGGACAGTATTGCAGCCGTATTCACGGTGGTGTGCTGTTCCACTCTGTGTTTTACAGTTCACAGGATCCGAGCAGGCTGGCATACAATTCTTATAACCGTCTGGGACAGACGGCATCCCACGGATGTGTCCGTCTGAATGTGGAAGATGCCAAGTGGATCTATGACAACTGCCCGGTAGGAACCAAAGTAACCATCTATGACAGCAAAGATCCGGGACCATTGGGCAAGCCTACCCCGATCCGTATTGATGTAAACAGTCCGTACCGCGGATGGGATCCGACCGATCCGGATCCGAGAAATCCATGGCTGAAACTTCGCCCGACGATTAAGGGAATCAAGAATAAAACCATCGAGAGAACAAACAGCAAAGTAGATCTGAAAAAGGGTGTGAAAGCTACCGATTACAGAGGTAAGACACTTAAATTTACCGTTTCCGGAAAAGTCAATGCGGCAAAGACCGGAAAATATAAGATTACATACACCGCAAAAGATGCCAAAGGAAACAAGACCCAAAAGAGCATCGTAATTACCGTAAAAGATACGAAAGCACCATCCATCAGCCTGAAGCGAAAGACACTGACCTACAATAAAGCCGTTTCCAAAGAAAAACTGGTTTCTGCAATTAAGGCAGATGTAGTGGCAAAAGATCTGGGCAAAAAACTTGCGTCAAAATATGTTTTCGTGGATGCCAGAGAAGCACATAAGGCAGTTACCGCTATGGAAAGAGGAACCTATGGAACTTATAGCGTGACCGTATATGTCAAAGATACGGCAGGAAATAAATCCAGAAAGCTGAAAGTAAAGATTAATTTTGTAAATCCAAACCCGGGTACCGATCAGCCGGATCAGCCGGAACCGGACACTCCGGGCGTTGTAACGGACAGTGCAATTACCGTACAGTAATTTCATAAGAACAGGTAATAGATATCGTAAGCGATATTAATTTTACTTAATTGTCAACCCATGATACAATAACATAAAGATCAATAGAATGCCCCCAAATGCAGGGGGCATTCCGTTTCGCAAAAGAAGGAGGTAAATCCAATGGGCAATGTACGTCGTGTGTACGTAGAAAAGAAACCGGATTTTGCCGTAAAGGCAAAAGAATTAAAACATGAGGTAAAGCATTATCTCGGAATCGCTGCAGATCAGGTGCGTGTTCTGATCCGTTATGATGTGGAAAATGTATCGGATGCCACTTACCAGAAGGCATTGCAGACGGTATTTTCCGAGCCGCCAGTGGATGATATTTATGAGGAGAACTTTGATGCAGAAGGCGGAAACGTATTTTCCGTAGAATTCCTGCCGGGACAGTTCGACCAGAGAGCGGATTCCGCAGAGCAGTGCGTGAAGCTTTTAAATGAGGATGAGGAGCCGATCATCCGCAGCGCGACGACCTATGTGATCAAGGGTGACATCACAGAGGATGAGTTAGAGGCGATCAAAAAGTATTGTATCAATCCGGTAGATTCCCGTGAGACCGGTATGGACAAGCCGGATACCCTCGTACAGAATTTTGATGAGCCGGCAGACGTGGCAGTTTTCGACGGATTTATCGACATGGCAGAAGCACACTTAAAGGAACTGTACAGCTCTTTAAATCTTGCCATGACCTTTAAGGATTTCTTACATATCCAGAATTACTTCAAAAATACCGAGAAGCGGAATCCGTCCGTGACAGAGATCCGCGTGCTTGATACTTACTGGAGTGACCATTGCCGTCATACCACCTTCTCGACAGAACTGAAAAATGTGAAGTTTGATGAAGGATTTTACCAGGCACCAATCAAAAAGACTTACGAAGAATATCTGGATACCCACAAGAAACTGTATGCGGGACGCGATGACAAGTTTGTCTGCCTGATGGATCTGGCACTGCTTGCCATGAAACGTCTGAAAAAAGAAGGAAAACTTGCAGATCAGGAAGAATCTGACGAGATCAATGCATGTTCCATCGTGGTACCGGTGGAAGTAGATGGAAAGACAGAGGAGTGGCTGGTAAACTTTAAGAATGAGACACATAACCATCCGACCGAGATTGAGCCGTTCGGTGGTGCTGCTACCTGTTTAGGCGGAGCCATCCGTGATCCGCTTTCCGGAAGAACTTATGTGTATCAGGCAATGCGTGTGACCGGAGCCGCAGATCCAACCGTATCCGTAAAAGATACGATTGAGGGTAAGCTGCCACAGAAGAAGATCGTGCGCGAGGCAGCCAGAGGTTACAGCTCTTATGGAAACCAGATCGGATTGGCAACCGGATATGTCAAAGAAGTTTACCATCCGGATTATGTAGCAAAACGTATGGAGATCGGTGCTGTCATGGGTGCCGCACCGAGACGTGCCGTACAGAGACTGACCTCTGATCCGGGAGATAAGATTATCCTTCTGGGCGGACGTACCGGACGTGACGGTATCGGTGGAGCAACCGGATCTTCCAAGGCACATAACACACAGTCTACGTCTGTATGTGGTGCCGAGGTACAGAAAGGTAATGCACCGACTGAGCGTAAACTGCAGCGCCTGTTCCGCAGAGAAGAAGTCAGCCATATTATCAAAAAATGTAACGATTTCGGTGCCGGCGGTGTATCTGTAGCCATCGGTGAGCTTGCAGACGGACTGCGCGTGAATCTGGATAAAGTACCGAAGAAATATGCTGGTCTGGATGGAACGGAGATTGCAATCTCCGAGTCCCAGGAGCGTATGGCAGTGGTTGTCGCTCCGCAGGATGTCGAGCAGTTCCTTGCCTATGCAAAAGAAGAAAACCTTGAAGCAATCGAGGTGGCAGTTGTTACCGAGGAGCCGAGACTGATCTTAGAGTGGAGAGGAAAAGACATTGTCAATATTTCCCGTGCATTCCTCGATACCAACGGTGCGCATCAGGAAGCAGATGTCGAAGTCGAGATGCCAAAAGAGGAAGACAACTTCTTTAAAAAGATCGAACTTCCGAAAGTTGCAGATGCATTACAAAAAAACGACAACAAATCAGCATGGCTTGCCATGCTTGCGGATCTTAATGTATGTTCCCAGAAGGGACTTGTCGAGATGTTTGACGGTTCCATCGGTGCGGGAAGTGTCTACATGCCATACGGCGGCCGCTATCAGCTGACCGAGACACAGAGCATGGTTGCCAAACTTCCGGTTTTGAAAGGAAAATGCGATACCGTAACCATGATGTCCTACGGATTTGATCCGTACTTATCCTCCTGGAGTCCATACCACGGATCGGTATATGCCGTACTGGAATCCCTTTCCCGTATCGTGACCGCCGGTGGTGACTACAGGAAAGTACGCTTCACCTTCCAGGAGTATTTCCGCAGAATGAACGAAGATCCAAAGAGATGGAGCCAGCCGTTTGCAGCACTGCTCGGTGCATTTGACGCACAGATCGGTTTTGGACTGCCGTCCATCGGTGGAAAAGATTCCATGTCCGGAACCTTTAACGATATTGACGTGCCTCCGACACTCGTTTCTTTCGCAGTCGATGTGGCAAGAGAAAAAGACGTGATCACACCGGAACTGAAAGAAGCAGGAGATAAGCTGGTACTCTTTACGATCGAAAAGAACGCGTATGATCTGCCGGTATATGAGCAGGTGATGAAACTGTATGACAAGATTCATGAGCTGATCGGCAAGGGAGCAATCCGCAGTGCCTATGCACTGGACGGAAAAGGTCTGGCAGCAGCAGTCAGCAAGATGGCATTCGGTAACAAATTAGGTGTAACCATCGCCGATGATGTGACTGCAGAAACCTTATTTGCGCCGGGATTCGGTAATATTGTTGCAGAAGTAAAAGAAGAGTTTCTTCCTATTATAAAAGAAGCATCCGCAATCGTTATCGGAGAAGTGAACGACGCACAGAAATTCGTATACAAAGACATGGCTCTTTCCATGGATGAAGCACTCGATGCATGGCAGGGAACACTCGAGCGTGTATTCCCAACCCGCGCAACCGAGGATAAAGAAAAAGTACAGAGTGACGTATACGATACAAAGAATATTTATGTATGCAAAAACAAAGTCGCAAAACCAACCGTATTTATTCCGGTATTTCCTGGAACAAACTGCGAGTACGACAGTGCGAAAGCGTTTGAGCGTGCAGGTGCCAATACCATTGTAAAAGTATTCAAGAATCTGAGTGCAGCAGACATCCGTGATTCTGTCGATGAATTTGTCAAGGCAATCGATCAGTCACAGATCATCATGTTCCCGGGTGGATTCTCCGCAGGAGATGAACCGGAAGGATCTGCAAAGTTCTTTGCAACAGCATTCCGGAATGCAAAGATGACCGAGGCAGTCAACAAGCTGCTGTCAGAACGTGACGGACTGGCACTTGGTATCTGCAACGGATTCCAGGCGCTGATCAAACTGGGACTTGTTCCTTACGGACAGATTCAGGCACAGAGTGCGGATTCCCCGACACTGACCTACAACACCATCAACCGCCACATCAGCAAGATGGTATATACCAAGGTCGTAACAAACAAATCCCCATGGCTGCAGCAGGCAAAGCTTGGTGCAACGTACTGCAACCCGGCATCCCACGGAGAGGGACGTTTCGTAGCTCCGAAGGAATGGCTGGACAAGCTTTTTGCAAACGGACAGGTTGCCACCCAGTATGTCAACGAGGCCGGCGAGCCAACCATGGATGAAGAGTGGAATGTCAATGGTTCGTACATGGCGATCGAGGGTATCACCAGTCCGGATGGACGTGTACTCGGAAAGATGGCACACAGCGAGCGCCGCGGTGAGGCCGTTGCCATGAACATCTACGGAGAGCAGGATATGAAGATCTTCGAATCCGGAGTTGCTTACTTTAAATAGAATTGTTTATCTTCACGCGTAGTTTCACTCGGACTACGCGTGAAATAGTTTTAATAATAGAAAAAAGTGAAAAAACTCTTAAATGCTTAAGAAAATATTAAAGAATTTTTTCAATAAAATGTAATTTTGGTGTTGCAAAGATACAATACTTGGTGTATGATTGTCACGTAGAGTAGTTAAAAGAGTACTATAAATAGTACGACAAGTGATGAACTACTATCGAGGCTATGGAAACTGGAACTTGTTCCAGACAGACCTTACAATTGCAGATACATATTAGAAATATAAGTCATCGGAACATCAGCTTGCTGATCTTGATGCTGGACAATCAACGTTGATATCACACTCTACGCCGACGTCTGATGTGCGAAAGTTTCTGGTCATTTATGATTTGTGTGTCTGTAGATGAAACTGACGATGGACTTAACAGTAAGACCGAGGAAGGTCAGTGGAGGCAATTAGCGAGAACATTGGACTGGAAAAATCGTCCGCAGCGGTTTGGAAGAGAAGATGAAGGAACTTAAACGTGCAGGGTTAAACGAGTAGAAGAGATGGAAGTTAGTCAAAAAGAAAGAGAGGAAAAAACATGAAATCAAGCAAAAAAGTGTTAGCTTTTGCTCTCGCTGCAGCTATGGTTGTAACAGCAGTTCCTGCTACAAACGCACAGGCAGCTTCTACAGCAAAGCTTAGCGCAAAAAAGGCTACTGTTTATGTTGGTAGCTCAAAAACATTAACTGTTACTACACCTTCTAGCTGGAAGAGTGTTAAGACAACAGTTTCTAGCAGTGCAAAGAGCATCGCAAAGGTATCAAAGACTTCTACAAAGAAGGTAAAGGTTACCGCTGTTAAGGCTGGTAAGGCAAAAGTTACGGTTAAGGTAACTGCAAAGAAGAATGGCAAGAAAGTTTCTAAGACTCTTGC
>ERZ780203.1556-NODE-1556-length-15838-cov-4.325160_pt1 | contig 15838 bp, 9 predicted proteins | sample MGYA00511168_ERZ780203 | MGnify/ENA primary metagenome ERZ780203 (study PRJEB29588, sample SAMEA2156577) | human gut metagenome | biome: human gut; feature: human-associated habitat; material: faeces | place: Denmark | collected 2008/2010 ...
TCCTGGCCTGCGGGGCCCTGAGGTCCGGTCTCGCCCTGCGCGCCCTGGCCTCCGAGCACCACTATCGTGTACTCTGCGCCGGAATCGGTGTAGCCGTCAAGCGACGCGGTGACCGTGAAGGTGTACATGCCCGGTGTCGTGGGAGTTCCGCTGACCACGCCGGTGGAAGCGTCGAGGCTCATGCCGTCGGGCAGCGCGCCTGCGGTGACTGCGTACGAAGCGCCTTCGACGGACGTCGACGTATCGAACTCGCCGGCAACGTTCTGTACGATGTATGCCGTAGCTCCGTCACGCGCAAGCGACGCAACCGTGAGCGTGCACGCTTTTTCTTTGCGTCCCCAGCCGTCCGCACGCGCCTGGATCGTGAACGAGTACTCGCCCGGTTCGGCGTCTGCGGATACGGTACCGGATATCATGCCGGTGTTTGCGTTGATGGACAGACCTGCGGGCAGGCTGCCGCTGACGACGGAATACTTGCTTATCGTGACGTCGTAAGCTTCGCCGTCGGTGAACGACGCGTCTATATCCGATGCGCGCTGGCCTGCCATGACCGTGCCGAGATCATCGACCGGCGACAGCGCCGTAGCGTATTCGAGGCATGCGCCGTTGAGCATGGAGTGGCTCTGCGATACGGCGTAGAGGATATGCAGGCAGGTTTCGCGGAGAGCCGCGATCTGCACATCGGAATCTACCTTGTAAGTATCGTAAATCAGCTTATTGTCGGAGCCGCGCTGGACGTTGCCGTTTGTGTCAAGCTTTTCTACGGTAACCTCGCCGAACGGATCCGCGGGCATTCTCGCGCCGAACATTGAAAGCGCAATGTCGTTGCCGCATCTCATCATTCTGTCGAGATCCATCCAGCTGTTGAGACCGTCGGTGACTACCGCGCCCTTGAAGCCCCACTCGCCGCGGAGCAGTTCGGTCAGGAAGTCGTAACGGTAACCCGACCACTCGTCGCCTATTCTGTTAAGCGAAGTCATGGTGCCGAGCGAGGGTCCGCGGAGAGCGTACTCGAAGTTGCGGAGATATATCTCGCGCATGGACTGCTCGGTCGCCCAGGTAATGAGGCCGTTGAAGTCGCGGCATGCTTCCTGGTCGTTGAGCGCGAAGTGCTTGATGTACGTGATCATGCCCATGTCGCGCGCGCCCTGGCATTCGGCTGCGACCATTCTGCCGCCGAGAACGCCGTCCTCGGAGAAGTACTGGTTGTTTCTGCCGCCGAACGGGCTGCGGTGCGTATCGCCGCCGGGTGCGTACCAGCCTGCGACGCTCTGCTGCACATTGGTCGTGCCTACATTACGTCCGCTGTTACCCCACATACCTTCGTTGCCGGCTGCGCGTCCTCTCATGTATGCGAGGTCTTCGTTCCACGTAGCGGACAGCATGTTGTCGCCCGCATTCTTCACGACGTCACCCGCGCTGCCCACGCTCTCGGGGCCGTCGGGGTTAATCGTGGAAGGAACGCCGAGGTCGGGAATGAAGTAGGTGCAGTATCCGCCGTAGCCGACCATGTGCTGCATTTCTTCGACGGTAAGCTGGTCGAGGAATGCGTCCCAGTTGGAGTCGCCGTACTCGACGTTACTTGCTTACGCAAATGGACAATAGGTTTGTTTGCGTCAAGCTTGATTTCCTAGCAGTTTGTAATAGATGTGGATTTCTCTCGTACCCGTCTTATCGCCGGGCTTTGCACCTATGGTGATATACTCTATCAGTTCCATGCACAATTCCCTTGTAAGTTCAGGTACATTCGTGTAGTGTTTCAACCTACGGATAAATTCGTCCACATCCGTTTCGTTTTTGGTTACGACAGACAGTTTGTGTTCAAGTTCGTCGATCTCGCTCTTTATTGCGTATTGTTCCTCGGTATATTTGGCGAGAAGTTTCAGGCAAACCTCTTCGGGGATTTTGCCTATCACTTTATCTTCATACACCGATTGCGTCAAACGTTCGAGTTCCTCGTACCGCTTTGTCTTTTGCATAAGGGCTTTGCTGTCGGATTTATATTGCGCCGCAGACATCTGTTCTTTATGTTTCAGAAAGTCTGTCCTCGCTTTATCTTCGTCCTCCAATACCAGCCGCGCTTTCGAGCGAATATCGTCAAGTACAATTTGCTCTATGTCCTCAATGCGGATATAGTGGTTGTAGCAATAATACTTTCCGAAGCGTGAGTGATTGCCGCAGATGTAGTGGTAGCGCGAACGCTTTTCGGGGTGTGCTTTGGACGGTTTCAAGTCTTGCCGTCCGAGTTTCATCTTTCCGCCGCAGTCCGCACAATACATCAATCCCGACAGAGGCGGCATGATTCCCCACGAAGTGTGTTTGCCGTGCGATACCGATTCGTCCAATTCCCTGCATTTGTCCCAAAGTTCCTGCGTTATAATGGGTTCAAAGGCGTTTGGGAACACGATAGGCTCGCGCTCTACGCGCCGCTTGTTTTTGTATGATACGGTCGTATAGCGCAATCGCACCAAATGCCCGAGGTACATGGGATTTTTGAGAATGCTCCGCAGTATGCTGTCCGCCCACAGGTTTTTATTCGGCTTTTTATTCGTGATGCCGAATTTCTCAAACTGATAAACGGCAGGGATAGGCACTTTCTCGTCATTGAGAACGGTGTAAATCTCTTTGTACGTTTTACCGCTCGCCCTCATCTCGAATATCCGCCTTACCACGCTTGCCGCAGGCTCGTCTATTACGGGTAAACATTTATCGCCCGTTCCTTTGACATAGCCGTATGGCGCGTGCGTGGAACGGTATTTTCCCGCTTTTGCATTCGCCTCGGCTACCGCACGTATCTTCTTTGAGGTGTTTGCCGAATGCCACTCGTTAAACACGTTCATGATCGGCATCATGTCCATGCCCGCGCTGTTTGTGTTCGCCGTATCTACATTGTCCGATATGGCGATGAAACGGATGTTATACATCGGGAAGATATAATCGACGTATTGCCCGACAAAGATATAGTTTCTTCCGAAACGGGATAAATCTTTTACGATGATCGTGTCGATTTTTCCTGTTTTGGCGTCCTCTAACAGTCTTTGTACTTCGGGACGATCAAAATTCGTTCCCGAATAACCGTCGTCTATGTATTCATCCGTGATCGTCCAACCGCGTTCCTGCGCATACTTGGTCAAGATGATACGCTGGTTTTCTATGGACAGAGATTCGCCTGCGCGCTCGTCGTCTTTGGAAAGACGCATATAAAGCCCGACTTTGCTATTCAGTTGTAATTGCTTTGATCTCAATTCTTTTACTCCTTTTTCAATCAAAGCAGCCAAATTCAATGTACGGATATTATACCACGATACACCGAATTTGGCAATGCTCTGACCGAAACTTCTCCTTACTTTATGCCGGGTTCTCCATATCGGAATAAGCGCGTTTTACGGCGATTTCGCGTAAAACGTTATCTACATTCTTTTTTCCCACATAATGACTGACTACCGTGTATTTCTTTCCCCCGATTTCATATTCTCTCATAGAGGTAGGCGCAGAGCCATGCTCCGCGCTCAGTTGTTGCATTGTTTTTCCCGTGGCTCATTTTCCTCCGAATTATTATAGTTAGGTCAATGGTTCTCTCATAATCTTTTCTCCTTTCGCGCCATTGTACGCGTTTCCGTTTCATACGGATTTTTTCCTCATAGTTCTGCCGCAGCCGCTCTTTCAATCCCTGTTTTCCATATGTTTTCCTGTCGGGACACCTGCGCCGTGGTCAGGTTCTTTTCGATTTTACTTTTCGATTACAGCAATGCTATGATAAGCGCGATCGTCTGCGCAAGCAGAAGGATAGGAGTTGTCCAAAACAGAAATTTGCGGAAGCCGCTCTCCATACGCATATCCTCGCGTTGTTTCTCGATTGCCTTCGCTGTCTGTTTGATTTCCTCCTGCGTTTTCGACAGAGTTTCTTTTACGCTCAATAGAACTTCCGCTTTTAGTTCATTTGCAGAAGTCAAAACCGCCTTTCTGACTTGCATTGCGATGTTCTCGTTCAGCCGCTCCGTCTTTGCCGCCGTCGCTTTGATTTCCCTCACGGCTTTCTCCGTCGTTTCCGTCAGCTCGAACTCCGTCATCGCTATATCCGAACGCATACCCTCGATGAGCTTGTTCTGCTGTTCTATCAAGCTGTTCGATCTCTCGTTCGATATCGCCAATGCCTCTTTCAGCAAAGCTGTTTGAATATCTTTCTTGTCCTTCTCGTTCATCTCCTGCAATCGCATAAGCGGGGCGGGTGTTGCGCCCGTGTCTTTTCTCTCCAATGAAATGTTCTATCGCCTCCTTTGAATAGTTTTCTCCGAGCCGCTTGCCGCGGATCGGTTTTTGTTTTTGCGGATGCAGATAGGAATAATCTTTCCCGCTCCGCGTTATCTCCACGCCGTAAAGTTTCAGGTGTTCCTCAAACTCTTCCGGCGTAGTTGATGCTTGCCTGCCTTCCTCGATCACTTCCCGCAGTTCTTCTTTCCATGAAGTGCCGCCTTTGAGAATGATGTGCCGCTCGTCCTGTGTTCGGTTGTTCTCTGCCTTCTTCCGAAAGTCCAACGAAGAAAAGCCGAACTGTTCTCCGATGTCGTTCGCCATATCTTTCAGCCGCGTATAATCCGCGTCGTTAAAATGCAATTTTCTTCCCGTAATAGGGTGGACGGCGTTCACGATCATGTGCGCGTGAACGGTCTGCGTATCCGTATGCGTGGCGATAACGCACTCGCAGCCCCCGAACATCTTTTCCGCGCAAGCCTTTGCATACTCTTGCACCATAAACGGGTCGGCGTGGTCGGCTCGGTCGGGAGAGAGTTTGAAATGATAATACTTTCTCTCGCCGTAGTCTGTATATTTTCCGAACCGCGCCGCCGTTTGCCTGAACTGCTCAGTATAGTCCTCGTCCCCAAACAGATTTTGCACGTCCACGAACCTCGCTTTATCTTTGCGCGTTATGTAAGTGATCGCCTTCCGCGGCGTTGCCTTGCCCGCCGAAGCTTTCAAAAGCGGCATTTCAGTTTTCTCCGAACACGGACAGCAACGTGCGGTACGCTCTCTTGCATTCTTCCGCGGCGGACAATACTTGCTCTTTCTCATCAGGGTAGAAGTAGCAATTTCGCACCGCTTGATTTAAGTTATTGCCTTGCCGTTTGAGTTCCTGCAATATCTCTCCGCTACGCTCGAACACAACAACGGGCTTGTCCGTTAAAGCGTGGATCAGAAAGTCTGTGCGGCTCAAGCCGCTCGTCTTTACCTTCTCATCGATGATGCGCCGCTCCCGTTCCGATACGCGGAAAGAATAGGTGATAGGTCTGTTTCGTTTTACTGTTTTCTTCTCGATAATTTTTCCCTCCAAAATTTTTTGTGTTTCCGTAAAGGGGTCTTAGGGGAAAGCATTTCCCCTAACGAGGCGAGCGGAACGCTCGGCAAGTGGCTTGCCACTTGCGTACCTCGCCATTACGAAAATCGGCAGTCTGTCCCGCTTATGTAACACGGTTTGGAACAGATTGCTTATGCCTGTTTTGCCTTCCGTTTTTCGCCATCTGCTTGCCGCATCAGGGCGGTCTGATCGTCTGTCGATTGCTCATATCTTCCTCCATATACGATTTATTTTTTATCTTTACCCACGCTGAAAAGAGTGGGTAAAATGCTGTCGCTGAAAATTCCCTCCATATACCCAAGGACACGAAAATTCAAAAGTTCACGGTTTTGAAAATAATTTCACAAAACTTTTACATAGAGCGGTAAACTTTCTCTCAATAGGGAGGCAAAAAGCAAGCCCAAAATACAACCCACTTTGAAAGTTTTTATTAAATCCCCTCAATAGGTAGCCAAGTAAGAGGGCGAAATAACTACACTTTTCCGAAAATTTCACAAACTTCTCATTTGACGCGGGGTCAGAAAACAAAATCAGCTTATTCTTTTAGCGAATAAACTGATCTCCAAACGGCCGCCTCTGCGCCCGATATTCAGTTGTCCGTGTTTATTTCTTTTTCCTCGATGAGGGGAATATGTACTCATATTCGTCTTCCTCGTCGAACAGGTCGCTTTCTATATCCGCCTCTTGTACGTTCTCGAACTCATCTTCGTGAGAGGTGCAGCCGTTCTTCCGCGCTCGTTCGTTGAGCGCACGGGAAGGGCCGTCGCAGCCGAATACTTCTTCATAGTGGAAGAACAGATAATCGTCGCGTACCGTCCAATAGCCGTTCCAATCGAAGTCACGCAGTTTCATGGGGTTGGCGGGATCGTATATCTTGTCAATGCAAGGTTCTTTCCCCGTGAGCCTGCTCTTATCTCCCGTATAGATATACTTGCTTGCCTTCTGTACGCCGCTCTCGCCATAGACAGGGACGCGCCGAATGATATTCTCCGCTTCCAATTCCTTTAAGAGCTTTTGCATGGTACGCTCGGAAACGTGGAAGGCAGAAGCAATGTCGGCAACGCGCATACAGCGGCCGCTCCTGCGGCGGAGATAATAGATGAGAATGTTTTTCCTTTGTTTCGGCGTGGGTTTACGGAAGTGTTCTTTGCCGTCTTTGTCCACGAAACGAAAGCAACCGTAGAGGTGTTTATGCGCCATAAAGCCCCTCACTCTAAACCAAATTTCACCCTATCATTTTAGCATAAAAGCCGTCTTGCCGCAACAGAAAAGGGCAAACTCAAAAATCAGTACCTACAAAAAAGCCCGTTTTAAGGGCAGTTTCGGCTGAAAACCACTCAAAAACGGGCTAAAAATTTTTTTATGAAATTTTTGTGAAAATGTCTAACTTCAATTCTGAATTACGGCGAGATTGTACTTTTCGAATAAAAGGAAAGTTTTATTCTTAATTAGAGTGGTTCAGCGAGAGGAATTTTTGTTTAATTAATCAACTTCTTTGTAAATGTCATATTGCTCAATAGAATTCTGCAAGTGATATGCCTTTTCTATATAATTATTCGGATTAGCAACAAAATCCTTCCATTTAACGGAGTATATGTAACTACTATCGCCGTGATATATTTCTTCGTGATTGGTACATACATTTTTATCAGGCTTCTTTATGTTGAACATATTCTTTCTGAGGATAGAAAAGAGAGTGTTTGTTTTCAAAGATCGACAACCTGATGTACAACAATTTTTATCTTCTAAAAAATACGCATAAGACCCGCTTCGATTAGGAAGAACTATAGCCAATATAGCATTGCTACTACTTGTAACCATGTTGCCTGCTTTATTTTTTCTTGATACTTCCTTCAAGGAATAAGATATTTCCCAGGGAATCCATTGCTCTCTATCAGGAGAAAATGATTTCATATTGGGTGAAATCATTACAATGGTTAATGTACTATCATAAATTCGATCCTTTAATTTAGACCAAATAGCATTCTCGGACAATTTAGATAAATCTTCGCCGTCATCTTCACCTTTATAAATATCATCAGTGCCGTCAAAATAATTCTGCAATTGATCCACATAATCCCTTACTGTATCTTGATACCAATAGTTATTTGTGATCTTTTGAACATCAGTATCGTGATACTTGTAAGATACAAATATTTTGTGCCCCATAAAATTTCTCCTTAATTGTATTTCTTTGAGTACTCTTGAATGAGTGACATTACAATATTGACAAGCTCTTCAGGGTTAACTTCAGAACCTAATATCTGAAACCCTTCAAGCTGTGACGAAGGGGATGATTCTTTTTGTTCAATATCCCAAATTTCCATCGCGGCTCCACCTGTAGTTGCCAATGGGATAATTAGATTCCCTTGCTCCTTTGAAATTTTATATTCTTCGAGAACACCGGGTGAATTGACAGTAGATTTAGAATTCTTTGCGTATTTTTCACCGCAAATAAAAATGCTGATTTTTGTTTTTGAAATCATATTTTCCCTTAAGCTCGTGTAAATACTTGCCCTGTCAGATGATTCTGGCAACTTGTAAGGGAATGGACAGAGGACAACATTTTCATTAAAATCTTTTGGTTGAATTCCCGCATTACAACACCCTAAAAAAGCACCAGCAACAATATCCGAGCCCAAATTTTTACCATATCCAGTTATAATTCGGAAATTTTCTTCAATAAGTTTTTTAGCTAAAGTGGTAGTAAATGGAGAAATTCTATTCCTCGAAAGCGAATTGGACTCTTCGTATGCGCCGCTGACTAAAACATCTTTCAAATGAACTCTAATGCTGATCTCTTTTAAAATACTTTCGATTTCATCGTATGAATCGACTAAGACGACATTAAGGCCATACGATTGCATATCATTAATGTAATGATTTTGCCGATTTTCCTTATACAAAAAATCATCTTCGTCATCACAATTTTCCTTTCGTATTTTTTCCATTATGCAATAATGACGCTGAGGGTGATCATCATTATAAATGAGTCTTATCTTGGATAAAATGTGTTGTATATCTATATCGCTAAAGCTATAACCTAAAAATAGAAAAGAGTTTGTACACATTTCTCCTTTCAGTTCAGACAATACTATATCATGGGTTTCCTCAAATTTTTCATAATCTCTTCGTGTTATCACACAACGACTTGGAGTTTTAACATCTCCATGAATTTTGTGCACTTTTACTTTTGCGGCGGGGTCAAGTGAAACATAAGACTCATCATCAGTTACAACTGAGTAGGTAATATCCGCTTTTGTTAGTGAACGCTCGATAAGTGTATCATAGTTTGTTGTCCAAATACTTTTCACAGGGAAAGTAGACAAAATGCGATGAGTTGCACTCGGTTCACCATTTTTATCTTTAAAGTACGATGCTATTGTTTGATCGATTTTAGTACGTTGTTTGCCTTTTACATAAAACTCGGCAAGCGTAATCAAATCGCTTTCTTTGTCGACATTTAAGTTAATCTCTTCCGCACATTCTCTCAGTATATCCTTCCAATTTGCATAACCAGATTTTCTTGATATACCAGATCCTATAAAAAGCGAAGCTTTTTCGCATTTTAATTTTTCAGAATACTCTTTTATAAAAATGTCTGTTTTCATAAGCCTTCCTCATTGGTGACATCCGTCAAAATGACTATTTTGGTAGATAATTGATTAGTTTTCACGAACATTGCGTCTTGTTTTTTGCATCGACAGTAGAGATTCCTTTATTCTATCATAATAGTTATCAATCCCAAATGCTTTTAAAACAACGTGGTCAAAATTTATACGATCTTCCTGTTGTAGTTCCGTTTCTGTATCAAAAACCTGCCTATTTTTGATGGGCTGAAAAGCTTGTGCTATTGCAACTGCTTGTTCATTGGTTAAATAATTCGGATTCAGCATGAAGCTGTCTGAGATGTTTCCTGCGTTTAAATCCAAAACGCCTTGTCCTCTGCCGAAACCTGTCGCCTCTATAATAAACATATCAAAAATACTGTTTAAAAGCGCAAAACACAATTCTTTGTTAGTATTAGCGTCTAAAAATCTAAAGCCAATGAAACGCTGATCAATTAAAATAGGCATTGAAGAATACGCATAAAATAACCGTTTATCTGGATTCATTCCAGTAACAATTTCCGCAGTGGCAGAGAAATCCATTTCATACCAGAACCTATTAGAGCGCGTTAAAACTTCTGGCAATGGTTTTCCTTTACCGTTTCTTTCATATTTAAAACGGTTTATCCAACTTAAAGTATTGGTTTTCCCATTTTCTTGTAGCTCTTCAATAGATAAACTACAGCAAAACGCTTGTCTATCAGGAACAGCTTGAAACGTTGTCAAACTTTTGCTTGACACCAATGCTGGTCTAATAAATTCAGGATCAATTTTAGTGCCAATCGGAGGATAAAACATCTTATTCTTTCCTCGCCGCTCGCCACGAAATACTTTAAAAATGGTATTTTTGCGGCAAAGTTTATCTCCTATTTCAGTAATCCAAGATACATTATGAAACAATGTGTTCTTTGACAAGTTGTAAGAAAGGATGGCATCAATCATTTCCTGACTATACTTTTTTGATTTTACAATGTCTCCATCAACTTCAAGATTTTGCAGGGATGTTAGGATCAAATTCTCACGAAGTTCCAAGTCGGCGAGCTCTGGTAGACTTCTTTTCCATAGGAAGAAATTTGTTTCGGGCACATCGCTTATATTATCGTTGTCACATCTCTTGTGCAGAATTAAAATTGTAGTAATAACTTGTGCGTTAGCAAACCATTTTCCTTTTCCACTGATATGAACTTGTTCAATATGAAAGAGTTTTAATAGTGCACGATAAAATAGATCACCAGCTTTTGTTGCAAGCCATGAGTTAGATACGATTACACCCAAGGTTCCGTTGGGTTTCAAATGTTTATGTAATGTAAAAATAATAGGAATATAAATATCACTTCTTGAATCAATATGGACACCATATCCTTCAAGCCGACTATTTATTTCGTTTATTTTTATTTCATCTTCCGATAGTATGTTTTCAAATGCTATAAAAGGCAAATTTGAAATAATTGTTCCAAATTCAGGTAGGAAAAAATGAAGTATTCTTCCATCTGTCGGAGCAACTATATCGATGTTAGTAGACTTCTCCAAATCAAAAATATTCTTTTTAAATATCTTCAATGGAATATTAAAATTATTTATATCGCTTAGTGCTAATTGTGCAATTTGAAGGGGATATGAGTCTTTATCTTCCGCCCAGATAGTATCAATTGCAGTCTTAGCATTTAATCTCTCCATTTTATAGTTTTTAGCAGCCTTTACAATAGTTCCCGTTCCACAGCAAGGATCGAACACATCTTCTACAAGATTTCTTATTGATATGCGCGCTAATATATCTGCAAGAATCTCTGGAGTTGTATATTGCCCACGTATCTCTCTTTTTGCAATATTAACGGTATTTTCCAAAATCTTCTGTAAACTTTCTTGAGATAAACTACTGAAGTCATTTTCAATAAGAAATTGATTTACCGTGACAAAATCACGCCATGTGCTATCTGGTATCAGCTCCCCATATTGAATACTGGCAAAGATACTATAAAAATCACACCTATTTGTAATAGAATTAAAAACATTATTGGCTTGTTCAATGCTGGTTTCTGTATTTATGTATTCAACTTCGCGAGCTGCATTGAAGTACTTTTTGATCAAATTTGCAAAGACGAATCGATTGAACCAATGCAAAACTATGGTCTTTGCGTAAGCTTTTGTCACATCTGTTTCATCATTGTTGTACTCAGCGCTATAAGATCTCCACCAGCCTGTTAAAAATGCACTTATTCTTGTATCAGTTAAGCTGCTATTATTGATAAAATCAGCTACGACATTTTTATTGCGTTTTAAGAGCATTGAGCCTATATTTTCAGACAAAATATTTTCTACATTTGTCGCAACAAGCAGACCCTTTAACAGAAACTCGTTGAGTTCCAATAAAATGTTATGTAAAATGTGTTTCCAATTGGCCTCGTATCTATCGACATCTTCCCGCGAAACGATTTCGGGTACATCCCATCCTTTTATGATAGAATAGTTTCCTGTTTGCCCTTTAATATATAATCGTGCCGATTTAAAATTCCATAAAACGAAGCTGTTGGTACCAAGTAATATTGCCTTTTGTGTTGCGTTATCAATTAATGTTTCATCGGTAATGGGAACATCTGGCATTTTTGCTTCCCAGCCTTGCAAGACATGTGTCCTTGCCGTGTCAGAGAATAACATTATATCAGGGAAAAGAGCAGTGGGATTCCCTGTCAATGTTAGTTCACCACCAGCTCGCTTTATAATAATATCCCTGTCTGATATGAATACATTTATGTCGCTTATGAGTTCTATAACGGTGCTACGTTCATTTCCTCTTATTGGCATTTTATTTTCTCCTAAAATCATTAATTAAAGGGCTTAATTGAATTGTATTTTTTATATCATTAGGCAAGTCGTCCCACGCTTTTTTGAGGCGTTCATGACAAACATAAATATAGTCAATATCTTCTTTTTTAAATAAAGATGTGTTTTCATTTTTCTCAATACCAATAAAATTACGGCCTTCTTGCAATGCAGCAACTAAGAAAGAGCCGCTCCCGCAGGCATTATCTAAAATAATATCGCCCGGATTACTATATGTTTTTATTAAATACCGTCCTAACGCAATAGGTTTTTGAGTAGGATGATAAACTTTTCCTTCTGATTCAGCGGTCTTACAATAAATAATATCTGTTGGATACCGCATCCCATCGCTTTTAACTCTTACGGGTTTAAAATCGCCATAACTTCCGCTTAGCTGATCTTTTCTTGTACCTTTATCATATGCTTCTCCTTGCATCATTTGCGGATGATAAATGGGCTGATTTTTATAAAAGATACAAACATCTTCATGCTTTCGCAAAGGTTGTTTTTTTGCATTTAAAAAATTTGTTGGCTTAGACTTTTCCCAAACCCATTTATATCTGAAGTATTCTTCATTGCTTAGAATCAATTTTGCAGTAAAAACGCCTGCAGAAGTCAGAGCAATTACGCCATTTGGTTTTATAATTCTCATATATTCATTCCATAACTGAGGTAACGGAATATACGAATCCCATTTATTTTGCGTAATGCCATAAGGGAGATCACAAAGGATCATATCAATGGACCCATTAGGAATCTCTCTCATTTTTATTAAACAATCTGCTTCAAATATGGTATTTACCAACTTGCTAATAGGTTTTTCATATGGGGTAATTTGCGCATATTTTCCACTTCTGATGCGAGCGTCTACGGGCCGTTGAGCTATATCCGGAATTAGCCAAGTTTTCCCAATCAATTGTGCTCCTTTTATGCGATTTTCCGAGCAAAGTTGTACAACTCGTCTTTCAGAAACTCCCCATCTATTGGCAACTTCTGTCGTGGATATATAAGACATATAATCGCTCCTAAGATTTTGTATTATTATATGCCTTTTGCGGAATAAAGTCAATGCCTTTTGCGGAATAAAGTCAAAGTTTCTTATTAACATCTATATTTTTAGCCATTCCTGGCACACATCAAATCTATGGAAATCAACCCGTGTCATTTTAATTCGTAGAGTCAATCATACAATTAGAAGGCATTTGATTGTATCATGCTAATTGAACAATTAACCGTTTTTCATCATAAAAGTCGTAGCCTTAAACCAGGTTACGACTTCATGTTTCATTAAATTGGACTGCTTTGTTTATTTTGTGTTGTCCATTTGCGCAGATTACATTACTTGCAGTAAGATCATAGAGCAGTATCTTTTCGACGTCTTTGCCTATAACCTTGCCCTTGTTCGCGCCGTTGGCGAACACGCGCTCGCCGTTCTCGTTGATTTCGGCATACACGACGTTTTTCCTGTCGGCATACCAATCGCTGGTCGTATAAGACGTTCTCTGCGCGTCCCAGCTCGATTTCGCAGCCGTTGCGCTGTCGTCGTACGTCGGGTTCACGGACGAGAGCTTGGTGCCTACGCCGTCCACGCCGGTGTTATACAGTATCTCGCGGGAGAGATAATCGAAATACGACTGCTCGCGTACCATGCTCTTAAGCGCGATGGGCTTGGGGAACGTGCCCTGGAAATCGCTTCTGGAGAGCTGAGGTATTTTGCCTTCTTCATTTATATTGTTATTGTTGCCGTATTCGAAGAGGCCGTTGGTAACGTCTTCGAAACGGTTGTTGACCTCGTATCCGGTGTCGGGATCTACGGTATAAGTGTGATCGTTTGCCACGGTATAAGTCTTATGGAATGCGCTTTCGGCTTCGCCGTACTTCGCGCCGAGCGTCGTCACGACGGGATCGCTGCCGTTGCTCTTCAGATGATGAGCGTCGGTGCCGAGGAAGAAGTGATACGTTCCGTCGCTGAGCTTGTATCCGCCTTCGCCTTCTTCGGCCTTGCCGTCGGCACCGAGAGCCATATCGTACGAAGTCAGATCATAGACGCTGACCGAAATCGTGAGCGTCTGGCTCTCGCCCGGAAGCAGCAGTCTGGTCTTGTCGAAGTCGCCGAGTACTACGTGCGATTTCTCGATATTCTCCGTCGAATCGTAAGGCGCGGAGTAATACAGCTGCACAACATCCTTGCCCGCAACGTCGCCGGTATTGGTGACGGTAACCTTGATATCCACGGTACCGTCGCCGAGTTCGCCGCCCTTCGTATACAGGTCGTCAATGGTCGGCCATTCGACATCCCATTCAAAGTCGGTATACGACAGTCCGTAGCCGAGAGGATACACGACGTAGTCGTCATACCACTCTTCGGCATTTGCCACGCCGCCGTTATACTTCTTGGTCGGGTCTATAATCGGGCTTTCGTCCGACGAACCTTCATCCTCCACGTCTGCCAGATAAGCGCGCTCCACCTCGGTAAGATAAGGAGCCGCGGAGTTATCGTAAGCCTGCGTGCCGGCATCTTTCTCCGCGATGGAAGCCGCTACGGTCTCCCAATAGCGGTAGCCGACATAGATACCCTCGCTGTACGACACCTGATAGTATGCCGGCGAGACGTCGATACCCGATGACAGCTGTCCGTACAGACCGGCAAAGTCGCGGCCGACGAGCGAGTCGCCCGACGAGGTCCAGTCCTCGCTGTCCTTAAATGCGGCCGCCGCCTGCGTCTTTGCGAGATCGGCGTCATAATCGTACGAGAGGCGGTTGGAGCCGTACAGACGCGCGTCACGTCCGGTCGCGCCCGAAATGCTGCCCACCGAGAAGTTGAGATAGGTGGGGTCCTTGCGGTAGTCCATCGCCCAGGTATCCACGGTATGGCCGGAGGGATTGACCTCGCCGCGGATTATTCTGCCGAGAGATTTGAGACCGTCGTCGCCGGAGTAGCCCGTCCAGAGCGCGCCCTTGATCTTGACTCTGCTGTCCTGATCGGGATGCGAAGGACGGTAATACGACAGGTCGCAGTAGCCGTCCTCGTCGCTGACGAGGAAGTCGGGCTGAAGAGTGCCCGCGACGTTGAGCACGACGACGATGTTCTCGTAGCGCTGGCCGACCTCATAAAGCAGATCCGCTTCATACTCGGACAGCGACAGGTATGTATCGTCGATGTGAGCATAGCTTTCGATCTTCTCGATCTTGGAGCCGTCCTCTCTCGTCCAGCGGTCTTCCGCCTTGCCGGGGATATCGCCCACGCCGGCGAACGCGCCGCGCTCTTCGGTCTTTGCCCATTCGCGCGCCGCAAACATAGCGGAGTCGCGGCTCTCGCCCGCCTCGCGGTAGATTACGACGAACGCCGCGTCGCTGTAATCTTCGCACGTCTTCCACAGACTGTCGGAGATGTTGGTGACATCGGTTTCGTTGGGCGTCCAGCCCGGAGCGACGGTGCCGCCGCCGGGACCGAACTGGCCGGATGTATTCTGCGTGGGAACGGGCGAACGGGAATCGTCCTCATAGAACTGTTCCATTGCGGGGTTGACGGCGAAGCCCACTTCACGCAGACTGTCGGCAAGCGTGGTTTCATAGCTTGCGTTGCCAGCGGGATCGGCCGACGACTTGCCGAATACGGTGACATACTTCTGATCTTTCATCGGGAGTATGTTATCTTCGTTTTTCAGCAGAATCGTCCCCTCTTCAACGACCTTCTGGTTAAGTTCATATGCCGCTGCGTAAGCTTCTTCTTTGCTGTCGTAGTCGGACATATACTTAAGGTACGTCACGCTGTCGTCCGCACGGACCGACGTGACTGCCGCGTAGGTCACGGACACGGTCATTGCTGCCAAAACAACGGCAATGACGAGCATCACGGCCCAACGCTTTTTACGGAATAGAAATCCCATAACATTTACCTCCTTTTATTTCCGGCGTACGTATTGCCCGAAAATCGGGCTTGCGCCGGTCTGAGAAGATGATAGCACACCGAAAGGGGCAGTTGGGATTTTCAGCGTACTCGGTCAAAAATTCAGCGTAAGTGCGAAAAAAGGCGGAGCGCACTGCTGTGCGCTCC
>ERZ780203.1561-NODE-1561-length-15771-cov-4.636231_pt1 | contig 15771 bp, 13 predicted proteins | sample MGYA00511168_ERZ780203 | MGnify/ENA primary metagenome ERZ780203 (study PRJEB29588, sample SAMEA2156577) | human gut metagenome | biome: human gut; feature: human-associated habitat; material: faeces | place: Denmark | collected 2008/2010 ...
CAGCGCCCGCCGCGGATGCGGTAAATGAGATAGTCCAGACAGCGCAGTTTATCCCGCGCGCAGTGCAGCTCTCCGAGCAGTCCCCTCCTGTATTCTTCGAGCAGTCGGAGCTGCGCGGCGGTGTCGCCCGCCTCGCCCAGCGCTCCGAAGCGGGACACCAGCTCCTCGCCGCACCCCGCGTCGCACAGATTGCATATTACAGTTTCGTCCGCTTTCATATCCGGCCTCCGTTACCGATATTATATAGCCGCGCCGCGATTATGTCAAATACCTATATAGAATAGCTACGCATAGTTGACGGCTATATGTGTTTCGTGATATAATAGTCCCGGAGGAAAAAACATGGAACTGAGAGAGCTGAGATACTTCCTTGCCGTCGCGCAGGAGCAGAGCATCACCAAAGCCGCGGAATACCTGTACATAGCGCAGCCCAGCCTGTCCAAGCAGATGCAGAACCTGGAAAAGGAAATAGGCCGCCCGCTGTTCGTGCGGGGCAGCCGTAAAATAACGCTGACGGAAACGGGCATGCTGCTGAAAAAGCGCGCCGAGGAAATGATGGATCTGTACGAAAAAACGGAAGCGGAGATCTCCGCGCCGGAAGGCGACATCTGCGGCGACGTGCATATAGGCAGCGGAGAAAGCTATGCCGTGCGCACCGTCGCCAAAGCGGCGAAAGAGGTCATGCTCGAGCACCCGCGCATCAAGTTCGACTTTTTCAGCGGCGACGCCAACGACGTCACCGAAAAGCTGGACAAAGGACTCCTGGATTTCGGCATACTCGTGGACTACGCCGATCTGTCAGAATATAATTCCATGCGGCTGCCGCTCGCGGACAGCTGGGGCGTGCTCATGAGAAAGGACAGCCCGCTTGCGGAAAAGGACACCGTCGCGCCCGAGGACTTAAGCGGGCAGCCGCTGATATGCTCGCAGCAGTCCATGAAAAAGCACGGCGTGATCAAGCAGTGGTTCGGAGAGATTTCCGACCTGAACGTCAGGGCGAAAGTCAATCTCGTATACAACGCGTCGGTGCTCGTACGCGAAGGCGTGGGCTATGCGGTCACGCTGGCGCGGCTCGTCAACACCACGGGCGACAGCGACCTGTGCTTCCGCCCCATCTCGCCCGCCATCGAAACGCACCTCGACATCGTATGGAAAAAATACGCGGTGTTTTCCAAGCCGTCCGAATGCTTCTTGAACAAACTGCGCGAAATTCTGCGCTCCGAAGCTCCCGCGTCGTAAGATATTGACATTTTTACCGATTACGGTATATAATAAACGTACGGTCTGACGCACGCGGTATAAAATCCACGATTGCGGAAAATATCCTTTCGGAGGTTATTATCATGAAAAAGTATCTGTCCAAAATAACCGCGATAATAAGCGGCATATTCGGGCTCACGTTCATAATCCTGCTCATCTGCACGGCGTTCGGCGGACTGAGCGCGGAGGATTTCGACAACGGGCTCGTCAAGGCGCTGCTGTTCGTGTTCGGCGGCTGTTATCTGCTCGTGACCGCGGCGGCGATCGCGCTGCAGTTCGGCGACCGCGTCACCGTGCGCGAAGTGCAGGTCGCCCAGGGCGACGGAGGCAACATCAAGGTCACGCCCGCCGTGGTGCGCTCGCTCATCAAAAAGAACATAAGCGTGCTCGACGGCATAAAGTTCCGCCGTCTGCACCTCTTCCTCACCGAGTTTGGAGTGCAGATCACCGTCGTGGTCGCATACTCCGACGGCCGGCGTGTGGAAGAGACGGGCGCTTTCCTGCAAAAGCTCATCACCGACGTATGCGAGCGCGAGCTCGACCTGTCCTTCCATAAGATAAACATCAGGGTCGTCGGCTTCAAGTCGGTGTATATCCCCGACGTCGCAGCGCTCGAAGCGGAAACGCAGTCCGCTCTCGGCAAGCAGCCCGTCATACGCGACGACAACGTCGATCCCGTGTACGTGAACGCGGACGCAGAAGCGCAGGCGGAAGAGCCGGCACAGGCCGCGGAGCCAGATAATCCCGCGGCGGAAGCGGAAAGCGCCGCGCCGATCGCTGCGGACGAGGACGCCCCTTCGGCCGAGACGCATAAGCCGGAAGAAGAGACGGCCGAAATCGCCCCCGAAAGCAAAGGCGACGATACCGACGGCGAAAACGCCTGAACATAAGTCATGCGAAAAATCCGGAGCAGTGCTCCGGATTTTTTCATTTAAGCAAAAACAGAACGCGCCAAGCGGCATAAGCCTGACCTGACGCGTTCCGTATTATAGAGTATGTGTGGGCTTGGTTACGCCGGCTTTTTGTTGCCGGTCACAACGTACGACGTCCATTCCGCGATATTGGTCGCATGGTCGCCGATACGTTCGAGATATTTGCCTATCATGAGCAGATTGAGCAGATCCTCAACGTCGTATCCGGATTTAACCCAGTCGGACAGTTTGAGCTTGAGTTTATCGAATGCGGTGTCGACGGCGTCGTCGCGGGCGATGATCTTCTCCGCCCTGTCCAGATCGCGGCCGACGAAGGATTCGAGCGCGCCGCGTATCATGAATTCGCAGTCAGCGGCCATTTCGTCAAGTTCCGGCACGTGTATTTCCGATTTGCACTTGCCGGCCGTTTCCGCAATGTCGCGCACCTGGTCGCCTATGCGTTCCATATCGACGACGATGTTCATGACGCTGACGATGAAGCGCATGTCCGAAGCGACGGGCTGCTGCGTGAGTAGGAGCAGGCTGCACAGCCTGTCTATCTCGTCCAGCTTGACGTCGGTGCGGCCTTCGACTTTTGTCGCGTCCCTGATGCTTTCGGCGCTGCGGGAAGCAATAGCCTCGCGCGCGTCCTTGAAACCGCTTATGATCAGCCCGCCCATTTTGCCGAGCAGATCCTCCAGCTCGCTGAGCTGCTGCATATAATGAGTTCTCATCCGAACCTCCCTGAGATGTATCTTTCTGTTTCCGTCTTGACGGGCGCGGAGAAGATCTGCTGCGTCTCGCCGTACTCGATGACTTCGCCGAGCAGGAAGAACGCCGTCTTATCCGATATACGCGCCGCCTGCTGCATGTTGTGAGTGACTATGACTATGGTGACAGACTTTTTCAGTTCGTCGCACAGCTCCTCGATTTTACCCGTGGAAATGGGGTCGAGCGCGCTCGTGGGTTCGTCCATGAGGAGTATCGCCGGATCCGCCGCCAGGGCGCGGGCGATGCACAGACGCTGCTGCTGTCCGCCGGACAGGCCGAGCGCCGATTTGTTGAGTCTGTCTTTCAGTTCGTCCCACATAGCGGCTTTACGGAGCGAGCTCTCTACTATGCCGTCGAGCGTCTTTTTGTCCCTGATGCCGAATATGCGCGGCGCATACGCTATATTGTCGTAAACGCTCTTCGGAAACGGATTGGGTTTCTGGAAGACCATTCCGACGTTTTTGCGGAGCATGGGGAGATTGACGCCGGGAGCGTATATGTCCTGGCCGCCTATCTCTATCTTGCCCGTTATTCTGCAACCCGGGACGAGATCGTTCATGCGGTTGAGTGACTTGAGCACCGTGCTTTTGCCGCAGCCCGAAGGCCCTATGAACGCAGTTATCTCTCCCTTCTTTATTTCCAGCGAAACGTCCTTGATGGCATGGAACTGGGTATACCACAGATCCATGTGATCGATGTTTATGGCGACGTCGCGCGTGAAATCGAAATCTTTTACGCTGTTTTTAGTTTTATCTTTTCTTTCGGTTTTTTTGTTTTCCATTTTCTCTCTCCGCCGAGGAAATATTCTATAAGGCCGAGCGCCACGTAAATGGCGACTACGAGTATTATGAGTATAAACGCCATCGCATACGCCTTATTCGCATCGGTTGCCGTACGTCCTTCCGTCGCAAAGGTATAGACCATGACCGAGAACGTGCCGCCCGGGCTGAGCAGCCAGTTCGAAGGAAAGTTGCGCGTACTGCCCGACGTGAACAGAAGCGCAGCCGATTCGCCTACTATACGTCCGATGGACAGCACTCCTGCCGTCAGCATTCCCGCCAGCGCCTGAGGCAGTATGACGTGCATCAGCGTATACAGCTTGCTCGCGCCGCATGCCAGACTGGCCTCGCGCAGCGAGTCCGGAATCGCGATCAGACTTTCCTCGACCGAACGCACTATCGTCGGCAGTATCATCAGCGACATGGTCAGTCCGCCGGCGAGCAGACTGTATTTCAGTCCCATCAGATTGACGAACAGTATATTGCCGAACAGACCGAATATGATGGACGGAATGCCCGAAAGCGTATCCGTAAACAGTCGTATTGCCCTGACTATCTTGCTGCCGGGTTTCGCGTACTCGTTCAGATATACCGCGGCGCACGTGCCTATGGGGAAAGCTATTATCAAAGAAATGAAGATGATCGTAAACGTGTTTACGAAAGCCGGCCATATCGCGGGCGTCGAGCCGTCTATGCCGAATACGTATCCTATGTTCGGCACGCCTCTTATTATAACATAAAGCAATATTCCCACCAAGGAAATCAGCACTATCGCCGACAAAACATAGCTTACGTATTTGCCTATGACGCTGAACAGGCCTTTCTGCCGGTATTCCGCTTTAGTGTCCGTCACTCCCGCCATTTTCCGGAGCCGCGCGCTGCCTTTCGAATCCTTTTTGAGGAAGCTGATCGAAAGATTTATTATGAGTATGAATACGAGCAGCACGAAACCGGTGGCGATGAGCGCATTGCGGTGAAGACCGGACGCATAGCTCATTTCCAGAGCGATGTTCGCGGTCAGCGTTCTTATGCTGGAAAGCAGTCCGCTGGGAAAACTGGTGGAGTTTCCGCACACCATGATAACCGCCATCGTCTCGCCTATCGCGCGGCCGGTGCCCATAATCAAACCGGATATGACGCCGGAGCGCGCCGCAGGAAGCATGACCGTGAATATAGCCTGTTCCTTGGTGGCTCCGAGCGCGAGCGCGCCTTCGTAATAGGGCTCGGGTACGCTTCTGAGCGCGTTCTTGGACATGCTGGCAACCGTCGGCAGTATCATGAGCATTAGCACGAGGCTGCTCGGCAGTATGCCCGATCCGCTGTCGGTGTTGAACATTACGCGCAGCGCCGGCACCAGCACCGTCATTCCGAAGAAGCCGAATATGACCGACGGTACGCCCGCGAACACGTTTATAATCTGTTCGAACGGTTTTTTGAACTTTTCGGGGCACCAGTATACGAGGAACAGCGCCGCAAATACGCCGAGAATGCCGCCGAGGATGAGCGCGCCGAACGTGACGCACAGCGACCCTACGAGCATGGGCAGTATGCCGAATCTTTCGGAAGCTTCCAGGTTAGTGTTCGTCGGGTTCCAGTTCGTGCCGAAAAGGAAATTGAACACTCTGATTTCGGCCAGCGCTGGTATCGACGATACGAGTATGAATATTATTATTCCGAATACCGCCACAATGGAAAAGGCGGCGCAGGCAAAGAATACCCACTTTTCCGCCATTCCGTTGTGTGAGGCTTTTTTCTCAACCTTTTTCATGTAAGTAAAGCCGTTGTTATCAGATACTGATGTAACCTTCTGCGGTGACTATCGCCTGGCCTTCGTCGCTGAGAATGTAATCGACGAAATCCTGAGCCGCGTCGGTAAGTCCGCCTTCGGGTATGACGAGGTTAAACGGTCTGGACAGTTTGTACGTGCCGTTGGAAACGTTGTCCGTCGTTGCGGCTACGCCCTCGAAAGATACGGTCTTGATCGTGTCGTCGACGGAACCCATGGATATGTAACCGATGCTGTTTGCGTTGCCTGCCACGGACTCTTTGACGAGGTTGGTGCCGTTGAACAGGTCTATGCCTTCCGCATATCCGTTAGTAAGCTCGTCAAGCGTCTCGTCGTCTGCATTGGCAATCAGCTCGTCGAACGCGCCGCGCGTACCCGAACCTGCCTCTCTGCCGTATGCGGTGGTGATAACCGTCTGTATAGCGGTGCGGCTTGCGTACATATCGTACACTTCCTGCATGGTAACGTTCGTGACGGTGCAGTCTTTGTGAACGATGAGCGCGATACCGTCGTCTGCGATCTTGGTCGCGGTCACACCCGATTTGGTTTCTTCGTCCGTAAGCTCACGGGACGCCATACCGAAGTCAACGGTTCCGTTGATAGCGTCGGTAACGCCGGCGCTGCTGCCCGACTCGGTAACGTTGATCGTCACATCATGATCTTCGTTATATGCGTCGATCAACTTCTCCATAAGAGGGGAAACGGACGTCGATCCCGAGATATTGATGGTCGTTTCGCCGCAGCCCGTGAATGCCACGGTAGCGAAACATACCGTAAGTGCGGCAACTGCTACGAGCAGAACTGCCATGATTTTGCTTTTCGTTTTCATTTCTTCTGTCTCCTTCATTTAAGTACCCCTATTTTAACATCAACTTGTAACAAAGTTGTTTCAAATTGTAAACAACTTGTAAACTTTTTGTAAACTCTTTTTTACAAATGTGATAAAACGGTGAAAATTATGATAAGAAGGTGAAAACAAAATAAAGTATAAGAAATTCTAATCCGATTATAATCTTATGAGCGAAAGAAAATATTGCTTTTTGTTTCCTCGTCTGTTATACTTAATTACGGCAGTCCCGGCGGACGTTTTCTGCCGGAGACTCATATATCCGTTTATATATTATATATAATGAAAAGGAAATCACATGGCTGAACAGGCAAAAAAGAAGAAGCGCGGTAAAATAGCGCTGTATATCGTATACGGAGCGCTGACCGTATTCGTGCTCGTACTCATACTCTCGCTGAACAACATAGGAGAAATCCTCGATACGTTGGCGACGGCGCACGTCGGATACGTATTCGCGGCGCTGGGAATGCTGCTGCTCTATCTGGCGCTCAGTCCGCTGTCGCTGTGCATGCTGACGCGCTCGCGCAAGAACAAGATATCCTTCGGCAAGACGTACGTTATCGGCATGACTGAACACTTTTTCAACGGCATCACTCCCTTCTCGACGGGCGGCCAGCCTTTCCAGGCGTATTCCTACGCGCGCTCGGGCGTAAAAGTGTCCGAATCCACAAGCCTGCTTATCATGAACTTCCTCGTCATGATGATAGCGTCCAACATCTTCGCCGCCTGCGCGCTGTTCTACTTCACGCGCTTTGCGCTCAATGCGGCGATGACTGTCGTGGCAATCGTCGGATTTTCCATAAACTTCGCCGTTCTGCTCTGCACCGTCGTTATCGCGACGAGCAAAACGGTGCGCCGTTTTCTGATGTGGTGCGTGCGTCTGCTGTGCAAGATCAAGTTCATCGGCAAATTCTTAAAGCCTCAGGAAGAAAAGCTCGCCGCGTATTTCGAGCAGGTGCAGATAGTTTTCAAGGATCTCGCGAAAAAGCCGATAACCTTCACCGGCTGTCTGGTTGCGAAACTCGCCGCTTTCGCCGCGCAGTACGCGATAACGTTTTTCATTATCCGCGCGCTGCACATAGACGTGAGCTGGGATCAGATGTTTTTCGTAATGTGCGGCACTGCGTTCGCCACGACGATGTGCGTGTTCCTCCCCACCCCCGGCGCCAGCGGCGGCGTCGAACTGGCGTTCGCCATGGTTTTCTCGTCCATAATAGGCACGAGCACGGAACCCGGCTCGGTGGCGTACGGCGGCATGCTCATGTGGCGGCTCATGACCTATTATCTCGCGATGCTCATCAGCCTGATGTTCTATCTCGGATTCGAAATCCAGTATAACGTGGCGCGCAGACGCGGCGAAGCGATAGAAGTCGCGGAAGAAGCCGACGGACAGCCCGTCCCCGCGACGGAAAGCGCGCAGCCAGAACTTCCCGACGTCGAAATGCCTGCCGAAACCGAAGAACCGGCTCCGGCAGAAACCGGAAACGCAGAGTCCGCGGAGATCACCGAAACCGCGGTAAATCCGGTACCGGAAACCGCCGCCGTAACAGAAAACGACGCGGTCGAAGCGCACGAAGAAAACGCGGCTCCGGAAGAGAACGAAAATACCGGTAAAGGGGAACAATTTTGATACACGTTTGTTACAATCTGAACTCTAAAATTTTCGACGGACTGCTGCTTTCGGCAATGTCGATAGCAAAGCATTCGAGCGAACCGGTGCAGTTTCACATACTGTCCGCCGATTTAAGTCATCTTAAACCCGAATGGACGTCGGTTACCGCGCAACAGGCGGAATTGCTGAACGCCGCGATCAGAACATACGACGAGCGGCACGACGCGGAGCTTATCGACTGCGCCGGAGAATATGCGAAATATCTGGCGGACGGAAGAAACCGGATGTCCATTTACACCCCGTACAATCTGTTCCGCCTGTTCCTCGACGTAATCGAACTGAAAGGCAATCCGGACAAGATAATATATATCGATACGGACACCATGTGCCGCAGGGACATCAAAGAGCTTTGGGACGTGGATATTAACGATTACGAATTTGCCGCCGCGCTGGATTTCATGGGCAAAAAATGGATAAACAAGAACTACTGCAATGCGGGAGTGTTGTATATCAACCTGAAAAAAGTAAAGGAAACCGGACTCTGGACGAAAGCGAGGCAGCGCGTTCACGACAAAACGATGGCCATGCCCGACCAGTCCGCCCTTCACGACCTTGCAACTTTCAAGCTCGTCCTGCCGGACAAGTTCAACGAACAGCGCACAATAAAGGAAGACACCGTCATCAAGCACTTCTGCAAGGGCATAAAATTCTATCTGTTTATCCCGAGGGTGTACAATTACAAGCAGTGGCAGCGCGACAAGGTACATAAAAAGCTGAAAATTCACGACTTCGACGACATATACGACGATTACGACGCGGTCATGGCAAAACACGGCCGGTAATCCCGACCGCGAGCAGGGAAAGAATGATACACATCTGTTACAACGTCAACGGAAAAATATTCAGGGGGCTGCTCATGAGCGCGCTGTCCGTGGCAAAGCGCTCGTCGCGGCCGGTATACTTTCACATACTGTCCATGGATCTGCCCGAGCGCGATCCGGGCTGGGTCAGCCTGTCCGACGAACGGCTCGCCATCTTCCGCGAAGCGGTAGGCTCCGCGGCGCCGGGCAGCAAGGTCGAGCAGATCGACTGCCGCGGATACTACGAGGAATATTTCGCGGGCGGGAAAAACCAGCGGTCTTTTTATACGCCGTACGCGCAGCTACGCCTCTTCCTCGACCTCATCACGCCGGACGGAGATCCGGACAAGATAATCTATCTTGACGCCGACACCATGTGCCGGAGGGACATTTCCGAACTGTGGGACGTTGACATTTCCGCATACGAATTCGGAGCGTCGCTCGACGCCGCGGGGCGGTATTGGATAGACGAAAACTACTGCAACTCCGGCGTCATGCTCATCAATCTGCGCCGCATCCGCGAAACCGGGCTGTTCGCCGAAACCCGCAGGCAGGTCAACCGCCGTACCATGTTCATGCCCGACCAGTCCGCGCTCAACGACCTTGCCGAAAGCAAGCTCGTGCTTCCCCGCCGCTTCAACGAACAGCGCGCCATACGCGACGACACGGTCATAAAACACTTCTGCCGCTGGCTCAGGTTTTATCCGCTGTGGGTAAAGATGTTCAACTACAAGCAGTGGCAGGTGGACGAGGTGCACAAAAAGCTGAAAATCCACGACTTCGACGACATATACGACGACATAAAAGAACTGGAAAAGAAATATGCTCTCGAATAAAAATACAATAACAAAACGGGTTCCGCAGGACTGCGGAACCCGTTTTGTCGCATTGATATGCGTTTTGTAGAGGAAGTCGTCATAAAGAACGTCTGCCGCGTTCTTTTACGAAATTGATTATCCAAACGATGCAGAACGCCGCTGCGCTCCAGATGAATAACGTCATTGCGACACGTGTGACTACCGGAACGGCTATTTCCCATGCCGGAGTCACTACGATTATAGACGACTCTCCGGTAAATCCGTTCATCGTGTTGCTATTGACGACGGTATACAGTATCTTGTGCGCGGCATCTCTCATTGCCCAAGCAAGCTCCCCGTATCCCGTTTTGTAATTCTGGAAATTGAGATAGTTGCCGTCTTTATCCGTCTTATACGGATCGTTGCCTGCCGGCTGCCCGTCAGGCAGGTCGTTTCCGTTAAGTACGCCTTGAATAGGACTGCAATAAAGTCTGCCCGAGTTGTAATCTGATACAACGTATCCCCTCATTCCGTATTCCGCGCGAAGAACCTTATTGCAGAAACCTTGCGCGCCTGCCCATTTTGCACCCATACGGTTCATACCCGTCATTACGCCGAGAACTGAGTTCGGAGTGAGTTCTCGATCCACCTCGACGGCAACCTCGATCGCCCTGCCGTATATTTCGCGGATAGACTGTTCGTTTGCCCAGGTATTAACGCCCGCACGATGCGTTTCCTGATCGTTAAGTATAGCGTGTTTCATCAGGACGAACATACCAAGCTTATGTGAACCGGCGGCTTCGTTGCCGGCAGCCATACCTGTAAGAAAACCGTCTTCGCTGTAATACTCGAAAGCTCTCCCGCAGTATGCGCCTCTGTGTATGTTCACACCGAGCCCGTATATGCCGTTGTAACCCGCCCATATTCCTTCTTCGCCGGCCTGCTCGCCAAGTTTTCTCATGAATTCGACGTTGTATGTGGCGGCAACGATGCCGTTACATACGAATGTCGCGGGCTTTCTGCCCATATTTTCGGGATCGCGCGTCTCCGCAAAACCGCGGAATCCGCTTTGGCTCGGCAATCCGCCGTCTGCGCGTGAAAGAACGGGACCGAGCCCGCCGTTTTGCTGCGATGAACTCGGGGCGACTATGGATTCAACGGCGTTGGTAAACCGCAGCCCCTCCTGAAGCAGATAGCACGTTTCGTCCCAGGTCATACGATTAAGCAGGGTTTCCCACAACGGATCGTTGTAATCCTTTCCTTTCAGATAAATAAGTTTTATCTCGTCGAAGGCTTCGCCCTCGTCAAAGAAGCCGACTTCTCCGTATGTGGGATACGGAATATTATCCTGCGGTGCGGGAGCGCATACCTGAGCGTCTGCGAGAGCCTGCGTCGCCGTCAACGCGATTTTTTTGCCGTATGTTCCCGCCCAATCGCTTCTTGTGATATAAACCTGCTGCGTTTCATCCTGAGAGAATATTCCGGCCTTTTTGAAATCCACATCATCGAACTGATTGGTTATACCGTCGACTCCGTAATTGACTTCCGCGCCTTCGTACGCGGGCGGAACCGTGTTTTCGTTTTCGATGAAATCGTTCGACGAATACGTTTTATTGTCGTATGCAAAGTACTTACTCCAGACGAGGTTCTTGTCGCCTTGGCCTCTGCGGTCGTTAAACGCCATTTTATCCGTATCGACGGCTACGCCGTTGTTCGCCTTGTATTTGAGTAGATTGTTTACGGCGTCATGAGAATCCTTTGCGACCGTCAGGAGATATTTATCGTCGGCGTTGTCAGATCCTATAACGTACGTTTTTTCGACATTTGCGTCATATGCGGCAAAATACTTTTCTCGCACGGTTATCGTTGCCGGCACCGTAGTTTTTGCCGGCACCTCGACCTTAGTGAAACCGATAAGTTCGACCGCCGCTTTTTCTACGCCGTTTTCGATATCCTTAGCCGTATACGGTTTCTGCAGATAAACCTGTACCACCTCCTTGCCGTCGGTGTCGGAAGTGTTCGTGACGTTGACCGTAACGGTATACGTTGCGTCATCGTTTTCCGTCACTTGCATATCCGAATATTCGAACTCGGAATAGCTGAGGCCGTAGCCGAACGGATACGTAACTACTTTTTCGTAATCGTAGTCGCCGGTTTTGGCGCGGCCGGTCACGTAATCCTCATATCTCGTTTCGGTGTATTTGTAACCGTTGTAAATTCCTTCCTGATATACAAGATAGTATTTATCGTCGTATTCGTTGTTGAGCGTGGTCTGATATCCTTTGAGAATGTCGGAATTCGCATATTCTATTGCCCCGTAATTGTAATATACCGGATTGTATTTACTGTGAGCCCAGAATGTATCCGCGGTTCTGCCTGAAGGATTGACGTCGCCGACAAGCAGGCGGCCTATCGCGTTCGCTCCGTACGTGCCTATGGCGCCTACCCACATACACGCGTCTATTCCGTACGCTTCGTTTTCGATAAAATCGCACATAAGCGGGCTTGCGCTGTTCATCAGAACGATAATGCTGTCGAGCGTACCGGCATCTTTCAGCGCTTTCATTCCTTCAAGTACGGATTTTTCGTTGTCGGAAAGCGCGAGCGCGTCTCCGACGCTGCGGCTCGCATCGCCGTTGTGTTCGCGGTTTATGATGGTGCGCGTCTGTCCGTCATCCATGGTGGTATCCATATACAGATCTATCGCTTCTCCGGAGTTGCGTGCGAACACGACTATGCCCGCTCTGGCTTCATTGTTCTTTGCATCGGGAAGTTCGTTCCAGTTTGCGTCTTTCACGACGAATTGCGACTGCTGAGTACCGCCGCCCGTAAATGAACCTCCGCGCTTTCCAACTTCGAGATAGTCGTTCACGTTCTGCGATTTATACCACTCGTTCATTTCGGAATTGACGATAAGCCCCGCGGAAGTCAGCCCGTCGTAAAGTTTCACCACGTTCGATTTCGCGTCGCCGACGCCGGAACCCTGACCGGTAACGACGGTATAATACGAAGCGATGCCATACATGTTCACCTTATCGTTTTTCTCAAGAGGAAGCGCGTCGTTATCGTTTTTCAAAAGTACGGCGCCTTCTTCCATCGTTTCTTCTATTATATCTTTTGTCGCCGCAGCGACTTCATCCATGTTTTCGAATTTCGTATCGTAGTACAGACTGCCGTCGCTGCCGTTAGTGGAGCCGATCGACGTCTGTATCCCGAAATATCCGTTTATGGCGCCTTTGTTCGCGAGCAGTATCGGCCCGCCGACGGCCATGATTCCGAAAACAATCAGAGTAACATGCAATAAAATTTTTGTAACAAGGCCGAGTTTTTTCATTTTATGTCATCCTCCCGGTCAATTTTTCTGTTCTGCGGCAGATATACGGCAACTGACGCTATTATCGTGGATAATACGAACGAAACCGTGCTGAACGAATATGCCGCCTCCTGCGAGAAAAGTTTATCCATTGAAAATCCGTCGAAAAACAAAGTGGAAAAATAATCGATGATTACGCCTACAAATGACAGTAATGCCACAAAATCGCATATCATCAACGCCACCGGGGCGAGCGACGACGTTTTACGCGAAAGCGACAGCAAAACGAACAGCGCCGCGCCGAGCAGAGAGAACACTACGGCATTGACGTTGAAATCCGCCGCGGCGACTCCGCTGTAAGTAATCGCCTGTATGATGCTCAGAACTGCGGCGACTGACGCAACGAAGCAGCCTATCCACTTGGTCAAAATACTTTCCTTTATTTCTTTTTTAATCGATTCTATCATTATACCGTTCCTCCCTTATTATTTAAGCGGTTCGTAGAGCACCGCATCCGACGCCGTCAGTTTTATTGCATCGAGGTTGGCCGGATTTCTATTATTCTCGAATGTAATCGTGTTCGTTCCTTTCGCCACTTTTATCTTTACGGGGTCGAGAGAAGCCGGAGTAAAGTACCCGTCGCCCACGGGCGTTTGCTGTTCCATAACGCCGGAAATATTTTCCCCGTTTATTTTTACGGTGTAGTATTCGCCGAACGTTTTTCCGTCCTTGCGCAGACAATACAGTATGGTAAGATCGACTTCGCAATCCTGCGTGCTCTCGAAAACGAACTCTACTTTCATATCAAGTTTACCGAGATTCCTGATCACTGCGCCACCGCTGCAATCCTGTCCGGCCGGGCTGTCGCCGGCGTTCGACAGAAACGGACTAGACGGAGACGGCAGCTGGGATCTGTCTTCGTAAGAAATATAATTTCCGTCCTGATAAAGATTCGTATCGGGCGATTCCGCTTCAAGTAAAAGCTCGTTACGTATGTCAAGCTCGCCTTCATTGAGTACTCTCACGTCTATTCCGAACTTTATTTCCGGATATTTTTCGTACACGACTTCTACGGTCGATATGTTTTTGCTCATGACGATTGATGAAGCGTCTTCTATTAATTCGCCTTCACCGTTTATCTTGAAACCGTAATCGTCCGAAGGTAGTTCTTTCAGCTCGATTTCTTCGCTTTCACCGTCTTTCGTTTCACTGGCGTAAAGCATTATCTGAGTAGCCTGCTTATCGAAATTGAACGGTTCGCCCACAAAATATGTAGTTGCATAATCTTTTTTCACGACCCTCATCGAGCATACCTCGGGCGCAAAAACCCTTATGGGAATATCGACAGACAGCGTCGGGTATTCCTTGCTGACTACGGATACCAACGTGATTTCATTCGTAACGGTTATAGTGGACGGATCGTCGATAATTTCACCCTCGCCGTTCACCTTAAAGCCGTATGAGCCTGCCGGAAGTTCGGGAATATTGACCACGTCTTCTTTTGCGGGATCCTTTGCCAGCAGCTGTATTTTCGTATTGGTCGTATCAAAGGAAAATGCGTCGTTCTCGATATAGTTCGTAACAAAGCCTTCTTCCGTAATTTTCAGTACGCCTTTTACGCTTGCCGATTCTTCATCCGGCATAAATTCGCCGCCTATAAAAACGGCGAGAATTATGCTTGCGACAAAACAAACTGACAGTACCGATACGATTACGATCATCAATACTTTGCGATTGCTTTCCCAAAAATTTTTTAATCTATCCATTTGATTCATATCTTTCCTCGCTTATGAATTCGAAGCCGCTGCAAAACGGCTTGTGTTACCTGGTAACGTTCTTAATGTCATGACTGAAACTCATCTTTTCCACATTTTGCTATCCTCCATACGATGATATTGCATTAAAAACCCGGTCTTTGTGCAAATTTATTCTATCACGAACCCCCCCCCTGTAAATTGCAAAACTTATGCAATACCATTGCGTTTCTTACACATTTTCCGACTTTATTGATTTTTTTGCGGTTTATCCTAATCTGTTATAAATTAGCGCCGCCAAAAAAGACCGTGAAAATATTATGTTTTCCACAGTCTTTCTGCAACTATTACGTTGAAATAAGCAATAACGTTCTCGAATAAAAAGTCCGCGAAAAGCGTTTTGCTTTTCACGGACTTGTAATTATTTATTGTATTTTGTTACCGCGCGTTCAGACGTGCGCGTCGGAATCCCACGGAACCGGACGACCCGCGGCCAGCGATTCAGGCAGATCGAGCAGGCGCTGATTGCGCGAACCGCGGAAGCGCAGCGTGATATCCTTCTCCGCGAAAATGAAACGGCCGTCCACGAGTACGTCTATGAGCGACAGCAGCTCGTCCGTGCAGTCGGTGCGCGCGCGGCTCTCGCCCGTCAGTTCCTCGAAAGTGAACCCCGAATAGCACCACACGTCGGCGTGCGTATCTCTGCGGACGCGGCGGAGCAGTTTCACGAGCTCGGGCTGATTTTCCGGTTCGAACGGCTCCCCGCCCAGCAGAGTCAGTCCCTGCACGTAATACGGCTCGAGCGCGGCCACGATTTCGTCTTCCGTTTCCCGCGTATACTCCTTGCCGTAATCGAAATCCCACGCGATCTCGTTGAAACAGCCCGGGCAGTGATGCCGGCAGCCCGAAACGAAGAGTGAGACTCTCACCCCCAGTCCGTTTGCTATATCGCGTTTTTTCAATTCGGCAAAATACATCTTTTTTATTGCGCGGCACTAACGTTCGGCTTCGCCGCGCGCAATTTGCAGACGCGCCTGCGGGATCTTTCCGGTGCATAGATCACGGATTTTGCCTTGCCGCC
>ERZ780203.1569-NODE-1569-length-15700-cov-4.459316_pt1 | contig 15700 bp, 16 predicted proteins | sample MGYA00511168_ERZ780203 | MGnify/ENA primary metagenome ERZ780203 (study PRJEB29588, sample SAMEA2156577) | human gut metagenome | biome: human gut; feature: human-associated habitat; material: faeces | place: Denmark | collected 2008/2010 ...
CCACTCCCGCCAACCTTTCTTTTCAATCGGTACGGAGGCGGCAGAGCTGCCGCCCCGGTACGGGCTGAAAAGCCCAAGGGGATTCCCGCCCCGCCGAAAACTGAATAGGGCTGTTCGGATACGTTCCGTATGCGACGAGCCTGCGGCGGGTACGCCGGGATATTCCACGCGGAAAGGAGGGATAGAGCGCGGAGGAATGGAGCGAACACTACCAGCGCCGTGAAACAGCCGAGGGCAAGGCTGTGGGCCGGGACTCGCATAAGGGCATTATGATACTTGCGTCGGCTATGCGTCACAGCGTAGGGCGCCCCGCCATGAGCATGGAGGGAGGCACGAACCTATGAGGCAGGGCGCCGCCTGCCGTCCGAAACGCCGCTGAAAAACAAACTGTGAATCCTTAAAAATCCGCGTCGGTCAATCCGGCGCGGATTTTGTCATAGTCAGGAGGCTATCGGATGCAGGAAATCATTATTGATCCGTGTCTGGAAAAGGACAGCGAGGGAAATCCCGCGCTGCGTATGCTTGTACAGGGCCGTGAAGTGCTGGCCGTGTTCTCCAGCAAGAACAACACGGCCATTGGAGCGCAACTGAAAGAGGCCCTTTTGGATTCGTACTTAAAGGGCGTAAATAACACAAATATTGCGTGAAAGTGCGACAATTTGACACTATTCCGCAAGTGTGAGATAATATATATGTAAGCAGAACGTGCTTGCGTGTACCTTGACAAGTGAACAAGGGATATGTTGATCTGCCATCTCACATATTGCGAAGAACGCAGAGAGGACGGATCATCATGTTAAAAACGAGCGTTATCCCAAACCATACGACAATCCCCTATAACGTCTTATCCAAGGACGAGGCAAATCGTGTGCTGTGCCTGTATCGTGTTTCCACGGAAAAGCAAGTGGACTACAATGAAAACAACGAGCCGGACATCCCTTTGCAGAAAAAAGCCTGCCGGGAGTTTGCCGAGAGCATGGGCTGGAATATCGTCTATGAATTGCAGGAGGAGGGCGTTTCCGGCCATAAGGTACGCGCCGAAAACCGTGACAAAATCCAGCGCGTCAAGGAACTTGCCAAGCAAAAGAAGTTTGATATTCTTCTTGTGTTTTTGTTTGACCGAATTGGACGTATTGCGGATGAGACCCCCTTTGTCGTAGAGTGGCTTATCAATCACGGCATCCGTGTATGGAGCACCCAAGAGGGCGAGCAGAAGATTGAAAACCACACTGACCGGCTGATGAATTACATCCGTTTCTGGCAAGCCGACGGTGAGAGTCAAAAGACCTCTATCCGCACTGCAACCCGGCTGCATCAGATTACGGAAGATGGCCACTTTACCGGCGGCATCTGTCCCTATGGATATAAACTTGTCAAACTGGGCCGCAAGAACAAAAAGGGCGTGGAGTTGAATGACCTCGCCATCAACGAGGACGAGGCACCTGTGGTGCGGATGATTTACGATAAGTATGTGGTGGAAGGCTACGGCCCCCAGCGGATAGCCAACTATCTCCGGGAAATCAATCTGAAGAACCGCAGCGGTAAGAACTGGCACCCCGCCACTATTCGCGGCATCCTCCGCAACCTGACCTACACGGGCGTACTGCGGAGCGGTGATAGCCGTTCTCCATTGATAAAGGAACTGCAAATTATTGACGAGGACACTTTCATGCGGGCGCAAGAAATCTGCTACCAGCGGTCTACTGCTTTTGCGGACAAGCCCCGTATCCCGATGAACACAAGAGGAAACTCACTACTTGCTGGCAACGTGTTCTGCGGTCACTGCGGAGCGCGGCTGTGCCTCACCACCAGCGGCAAGAGCCGTCCAAGAGCGGACGGCACCGACCCGGTGCGGGTGCGGTATGCCTGCCAGACCAAGACCCGGACGCATGAGAATTGCGACGGGCAAACCGGCTACACGGCGCATATCCTTGACGGGATGATAAACGATATTGTACATACGGTTTTTCGCAAGGTAGGGCAGTTTTCGGAATCTGAAATCGTGCGGCGAGGCCAGAAAAAGAAAATATGCGAAAAGCAGGCCATCGTCCGAAAATTACAGCGCGAGACGGCCAAAACAGAAAAAGACCTCCATAATCTGCGCAACGAGATTATGAAAGCCCTTGATGGGAGCAGTGCTTTTACACCGGAACTTTTAGGCGGCATGATAAAAGAGCAGGAGGCCAAATACGCCGAACAGCAGACGGCGCTGGAGGCCGCGCAGAAAGAGGCCGAGAACACCGCATTAGCCATGCAGGAAATGTCCGCACAGTACAATCAGTTTGTAGAGTGGGCGTATGTCTACGACACGGCCAGTATGGAGACTCGGAAGATGATAGTCGCCCAACTCTTTGAGCGGATAGAGGTCTACCGGGACTACAAGCTGAAAATCAAGTTTACGATTTCTGTTGAGCAGTTTTTGCAGGGGCTTGATAACATAGCATGAGATGTGACGAGATACTTGCTAATAGCATTATTTTCGACACAACTCAACAACCGCGCACTGCGTGGCGGTACGGTTTGGGAGAGCGCTTGAATGGCATTCAAGAGGTCAGCGGTTCGATCCCGCTTATCTCCACCAAAACAATATAATCCGAACCTTTATCCAATCGGAGATGGGTTCGGATTTATTGTTTATATCGAGGAAATTGAAGATTGGTAAACGCAAAACCGTGAGGACTGCCGAACATGGCAATCCTCACGGTTCGTTTATGTAGAATCTTTCGCCGCAGCTTCTTTTTTCTCTTTCCATTCGGCAAATGCCCGCTTGCCCTCATCGCTTTCATAATACTTCTGAATCACCGGCAGCAGACTCCTTGCCAGAGACTCATATACAAACTCTGGAATCTCAGCGGAGTTAACATCATTCACATCATAGCAGTTCTTTTTCTTCATTCTGTTTCTCCCTTCACGGCGCACAGGTGCTTTTTTGGCGCGGATGAGTAAAGATATGCCCCTCAGCGTTTGCGTCTCTTGTGGAGCAAAAAATATCCTATTTTCGACCTTTATCCTGACAGATTTTCGCCCGCCTCCTTCGGGCGGATCAGCTTTGCATTTGACGGGTAATTGAGTGTAATCAGCGCTGGCTTTCCAAGGCCCTGTTTCTTTCGGCAGATCAATCCGCTATATTCCAATTCTCGGAATATGCGTGTAACACACTGCCGACTTCGATGCAGTTTCTTCTGTGCCTGTTCTACGGTGAAGTAGAGACGGATTGTGCCGTCTGCCTCTATGAATCCGTTAACCTTTGAAATGCTGGCTCTGTCCAGCATAAGCGTATACAGCACCTTTGCATCGTTGGATAGATCCGCAAGGCTGTCCTCCATAAGAAACCGTGGGAAGGGTATGTACGATGCCGAAAGGCTCTCTGTAGTAAATCGTAAAAAATTCTGTGTCATTGTGACCTCCTATCCCATCCTATCCATCAAAAAACGGTATTGATTGGATTGATGGATGACTCTATTGAGCGTTAGTTTATTTCTTATTGATTTGGATATGAATTTCATCCTCTGTGAATGTTCGGAAATCCGCCGTCCGGAAATCCAATAACGGTGCGCTCCGGAGCGTCTGGTTATCCACCATCTGAAAATCCGGTGACGGGAAATCCATACATGGATAATCCCGCTGTGGTCATAGTTCCGCCCTTTGCGACTGCTTGAGTAGTTCCCAAATTTCACACTGTTTCGCTTTCAACTCGACGATATCATCCTCGTAGAAATGCCCGGTGCTGTTGATCCGGCGGCAGATGTGGTTGATGTTTGCAGCAGCTCGACTGACGGCAGCAGCCAGTTTCTTTTGCTCGGTGTAATCCACTTTGATGATATAGCCGTCGATCGCCATCTTGCGTAGATAGGCTCCCATATTATGGGCGCCGAGCTGCGACATTTTGTGTTGTATGAGTTTCTTCTCCTGTTCGGTGACGCAGAACTCAATGCGTATTGGTCTTGTTCGGTCTGCCATAAAAACACTCCCTTCAATTTACAACGGACATTATTCAGCCCATTGGGGGGGTAATCCCCACAGATTTTTTGTTTTTCCTTTCACCATACAACGGACATTTTTTCAGCATTTGTCCACCGGTACGCGAAGATTTCAATAAAAAACGCGCTCTCGGTTTTTCTGGAAACGAGAGCGCATTGGAGATACGTGTATAAGATTTTTAGAGAATAGCAAGCACATCCGGTGTCCGTACACACCGGAAAAATGAGCGTTTCAGCCTTGCAGCCGATACGCTCATTTCCTCTTTTGGGAAAGTCCCAAACCCTTGATTTCTGAATTGGAAATTCTTTCTGAACTTTGCGGGAAACCTATTGATTTTATTCGCTAATCGGATTATAATATATAATGATTTATTGTAACTATGATCAGGCGAACAAGCCGAGAGGATAGACCGGGAGGGCTGCAACCATGAAGTATCTTTCTGTCCCGCAGACCGCCGAGAGATGGGGTATCTCGTCACGGCGCATACAGGTATTATGCAACGAGGAACGCATACCGGGTGCGGTGAAAATCGGCAACAGATGGGCAATCCCCGATGATGAGCCGAAGCCCGCAGACGCGAGAATAAAAAGCGGAAAGTACATTAAGAAGCCCACTAAAAATTAAAAATGAGCCGCAGACAATAGCGACTCTAACTCGAAATAGCAGCGCGCATTCCACCTCGCGGGTGCGAATTGACGCAGCAGGATCAGCGGGCAAATTTAGTCCTTCCGATACGGGAAAGGTCATTTACGACGATAGCTTTTTATTGTACGACGCATGGAGGAAATCAGTATGGCAGCGATAAACGATCTCATTCGACAGATTGAGGATAAAAATTTGCGCGACCGCTTACAGCAGGAAGTGGCGCGTTTGAGCAAACAAAAAAAGTTCGGGCTTGTGTTTGAGGATCACATTCCCGAATGTACGCCGCTGTATGGCGTAGCTGTCCGCAAGGGATCGCTTGTTGCGGTTAAGGGAGAGGACATACGCGATGTATATTTTGTGTCCGCGATCTCTGACGGAAGGGCAGTAATTGTCAATAAAGCCACAGGCGAAAAGAGCGAGCGTCCGCTTGATAAGCTCGTTGCTGTGGCGCAATTTGGCGAGCCTATTTTTCCGTCCCTTATCCCGATGGACAGCGTAGAAAATGCACCCGATAGCAACTTGTGGCATACGCTGATCGAAGCTGACAATTTCCATGCGTTGCAGCTTTTGGAATATCTCTACCCGAAACAAGTGGATTGTATTTACATAGACCCGCCATATAACAGTAGAGCAAAAGATTGGAAATATAATAACGATTATGTTGATCCCACAGACAGTTACCGACATAGCAAGTGGCTGTCTATGATGCAGCGCAGGCTGAAAATTGCAAAACGGATTCTTAATCCTCAGAACTCTGTTCTGATTGTAACGATTGATGAAAAAGAATACTTGCACTTAGGCTGTCTTTTAGAAGATATGTTCCCCGAAGCCCATATTCAAATGGTAAGCAGTGTTATCAATCCAAAGGGCAGTGCGCGTGATGGTTTTAGCCGTTCTGATGAATACATTTTCTTTGTAATGTTTGGAGAATGCACTCCTGCGAGATTGCCTCTTTCCAATGAATGGTCATCATCTGCGATTGTATCTGCACAGGAAAAAACAGACGATGATGAGGCGGAAAAGAGTGTTGAGCCGGGGTGGACATCTATGATGAGGCGAGGTACAGATTCCATGCGGACAGACAGCCCGAATCTATATTACCCAATTTATGTTGATCCAGACACAAGGACTATAAAGGAAATTGGAACTTCCATCCCGATGGGACAGGATCGCGCAGAAGAAATCCCCGGTTTGATTCAAGTTTTACCCTTGCGACGAAATGGCACACAAGGCAGATGGCAAGTTGGCAATGTTGAATTAAAAAATCGTATTCAGCAAGGGCGTGTCCGCTTGGGCAGACCGACAGCATACGGTTTTGTAATAAACTATTTGCCCGATGGCGAATATGCAAAAGTTGTTAATGGCGAATATGAGATTCAAAGTTATGCCGCCGATGGCTCGATGGTAGCTTACAAAAAGGAGCACAGAGCTGATGAGTTGCGTATGCCTCCGACTCAATGGAAAATTGCAAGTCATAACGCCTCAGAAAACGGAACAACACTGTTGACCACTGTGATTGGTGAAAAGCGCTTTCCTTTTCCTAAGTCTTTATATGCGGTTCGTGATACACTTCGTTTCTTTGTCGCAGATAATCCTAACGCGCTTATCATTGACTTTTTTGCTGGTAGTGGGACAACACTTCATGCGATCAATCTGCTCAATGCAGAGGACGGCGGCAATCGCCGGTGTATAATGGTAACTAACAATGAAGTTTCTGATGATGAAGCAAAAGCTTTAAAAGAAAACGGGTATCAACCAGGTGATGAGGAATGGGAGAAACTCGGTATTGCACGATATGTCACTTGGCCTCGAACAGTTTGCAGCATAAAAGGCGTTGACATTAACGGTGATTCGTTAAAAGGAAATTATGGGTGTGAGATCGAGAAAATGGTTGAAGTTGATGGTGAAATTACAGATCCTGATACTGGCAAAAAGCTCCGTGGAACATTCTATAAAAAGGCAAAAGAAGCAATTTACCCAACACTATCAAAAATCAAAATGGCAGATGGGTTTGCCGCCAACGCAGAGTATTTTAAACTCGGATTTTTGGACAAGAGCAGCGTTGAACTCGGCGCAAGCTTCAAATCAATAATTCCCATGCTGTGGCTCCAATCAGGGGCGGTAGGCAAGTGTCCGGAACTGTCTGATGAAGAGTTGCCAGAGATATTTATCCCGGAAAACGGATCTTTTGCCGTTCTTTTGGAAGAGTATGCGTTTTCGAATTTTAAGCAGGCTCTCAAAACCAATCCGAATATCACACACGTCTATATCGTTACGAATTCACATATAGCATTCCGTGAAATGGCCTCTCAGCTAACTGTTCCCGCAGTAAAACAATTATACCGTGATTACATTGATAATTTCACGATCAATGCAAGGAGGAACAACATATGAGAATCTCTTTGTTTGATTTTCAGGAAGACGCGAAAGCAAAATTGATTGAGAAAATAAAAGCCTCGCGTGCTCTTCAAACTATGAATCAAGGACAGCAAATCATAACATTCTCTGCTCCTACCGGAGCGGGAAAAACAATAATTATGACCTCTCTGTTTGAGGATGTTTTGTTTGGCACTGCTGATATTGAAGCGCAACCGGATTCGATTTTCGTTTGGCTCTCTGATATGCCAGATTTAAATGAACAATCCAAGCAGAAAATAGCATCCAAATCTGATATGCTTCGCACAAATCAACTTATTACTATTGATTCTAGCTTTCAGGCAGAAAGCTTAGAACCAGGTAATGTGTACTTTCTGAACACTCAAAAGCTTGGAAGTGACAAACTTCTTACTCACAGATCAGATCAGCGTCAATTTACCATATGGAAGCTTTAACAAACGCTGCAACACAGTATCCGAATCAGTTGTACGTTGTAATAGATGAAGCGCATCGTGGCATGAATATCAGCTCACGTGCAGAAAATGCTGCGAACTCTATTATGCAGAAATTCATTGTCGGTAGCGAAGCAGACGGTTTGTGTGCCATGCCTCTGATCATTGGTATCACAGCGACACCTCAACGTTTCCAGAGGATGATTGCAGAAACAACTGCCACCAAGCATAGTGTAGTTGTTAGTCCGGACGATGTTGTTGCTTCTGGCTTATTAAAAGATCGCGTAATTATCCATTGCCCTGAAATTGCTATCAATGCGGAAATGACCATGTTTCAAGAAGCAGTAATCGCATGGAGAAGAATGGGGAGCGAGTGGAAGAACTATTGTGAAGCAGAGCAGGAGCGGCTTGTAAAGCCTATTCTTGTTGTTCAAGTAAATGATAGAACTGACAGTGTTGCCACTACGACAGATATCAACACTTGTCTTGATACGCTTGAGGAAGAACTTGGACGTCCTTTGGAAATAGGTGAAGTTGTTCATACCTTCAATGATGAAGGAACCCTCAATGGCTTTTCGATTCCAATTGTGAAAATCGATCCGTCCAAAATTGAGGAAGAAGAAAAAGTCCTGCTGGTATTCTTCAAAATGAATCTATCAACTGGCTGGGATTGTCCCCGTGCCGAAGTAATGATGTCATTCCGTTCTGCACAAGACCATACGTATATTGCGCAGTTGTTGGGGCGAATGGTACGAACACCTTTAGCTCATCGCATCGAAATGAATGACACCTTGAATGCTGTGCATCTATTTTTGCCGTTCTTTGATCAAAATACGGTCAGCGATGTTGTTCGTGCATTTAAGGAAGATGAAAATGCTGCGCCTACCGAAGCTGGTCTGGCTTCTGAAATGGTTACTTATGTTCGCAATCCTTTGTATGAAGAAGTTTTCGAGCACATGAACGACCTTGTAACATACCGTGTAGAGGGGATAAGAAAAGAAAGTAATCTCCGGAGGTTAGATAAACTCAGAGCGTATATTACGGTCGATGGGATTAACCGAGCAGTTGATCGCGATATCCGTCGTAAGATGAGTCAAAAGCTTAAAGACGAACTTTCTCGAATTCAAAGTTCTCAGGATCTTGAAGCAGTGGTAGCTTCGATTACGGGAATGAGCATGAAAACGTTAGAGGTCGAGCTTGCAACCAATCAAGTTGTTGCTGATGGTGTGCAGAATATTTCTGTCGCTCAACCCGATACGGAAGCACTCTACAAAAAAGCAGAGAAAACGATCGGTGATTACATAGCTATGCAATATCGTGTCGAGAATAGCCGTCGCGATGATATGGAAGTTAAAGTTGAACTTATTGTATTAGCATCTGACGTTACCGCTATGGATAATTTAGAGCAATATGCGGGCGTGCTATTTGACGAAACCTACAACGACAATCGCCGAGCCATTCAAACATTAGGCTCCTCCGAGCGTGATAAATATGAAAGATTGGTTTCGTCCGGTAGTAGTGCAACGCCGTTGCAATGGAGGGCACCGTTCAGTATTTCGTTTAATTGTACGGCTGCCTCTTCTGAATATGAAAACCATCTTTATGTTGATGATTCGGGAAAATGTAGAACATTGTTGAATTCTTGGGAAGATGGAGTTATTCAGGAAGAACTATCTCGACCGGATTTTGTTGCATGGTTGAGAAACTTAGATCGTAAAAACTGGTCGATTGAAATTCCGTATAAAGCTGCTGGTGTGAATAAACCAATGTATCCAGATATGATGGTTGTTCGACAGGATATCCATGGTTATATCTTTGATATTCTTGAACCGCATGATTCTAGTAGAGCAGATAACTATCCTAAGGCAAAAGGATTGGCTGAATTCGCGCAAAAACATGCAAATGCCTATGGTAGAATACAACTCATTCGCAAATTGATAGGCGCGGACGGCGCAAGCCATTTCTATCGGTTGGATCTTACAAATATAACAATCCAGCGAAAAGTCATGGCTATAAATAGCAATGAGGAACTTGATAATATTTTCAACGAACTCGCCAACGCTGATCACTAAAAAGAATTGGAGGGATCGAAATGGCAGGTACTAACGCAAGCGATTCTATATTCGGTTGGGACTTTCAAATCAATGCGGCAATCATTTTGATGCTTGAGGATATTGAGAATGTTCAAAAAGTTAGAGTTGAAGGTCAGACAGAAGATATCGAGATAACTATGGCCGATGGGGAATTTGTTTTTTCACAAGCCAAAGCGCTATTCGATCCCTCCAGCACAAAGAATGTCAGGAAAAAGCTTTCTGATGGTCTCGGAACTCTCAATCAAGCCGCAAAGCAATCCGGAGTGCGCAAACTGATATACATTACTAATGCATATGATCCTTTAGCTGACAAAAAGTCAATGCCAAGTTTTTACGGACAGTCACGAAAACCATATGTTTCACTAACGGACAGTGCAAAAAAAGTAATCGACAATATTCTTGTCAAAGAGAATTATACTGATATCGATAAGTCAAAACTGTTTATTTACACACTTCCATTTGAAAATGACTTAAATGATCGCTACAAAGTGGTAATTGAAAAGGTTAAAGACTTCATTGCTTCGATAAAATCAAATTTGTCAGGGTCAGCGCAAAATGTCCTGGATGTTTGGCAGCAGCAACTATTTGAAAATGCTACTCTCCATGACACAGCAATAGTGCTGACAAAAAAAGACATTATGTGGCCGCTGATTGTTATTATGTGTGATGACGGTTTTCGAACAAATCCCTTTTCTGAAGATATTGATGACGGTTTATATGATGAAGTGTCTTCCCGATACAAGAGTTTCATTTCTTGCAAATGCCAAAAATTTTCTTTTTCAACTCGTGTTTTATCAGATTATCAAAATTATACGTCAACCAAAGTCGGAAATGAAAAGATTGTGGATTTCGTGGATAACTGTTGGAATACATATTTAGACGAGTTTTCTCCGGATAACGCTAACGAGGAAGTGCAGAATACGCTGATCAAAATTATTCTTTTCCAGTTGTTACGGCAGAGATACTTGATTAATGAAGTGAAGAAGAGGGCGAATCTGATATGATTATCCAATCACTTACAATCACGGAAGGGAAAAAAACAAAGACATACAAGTTTTCACCACACGCCAACCTTGTCCATAGCGATGACAACACAGTTGGCAAAACAACTTTGCTTCGATTAATGCTGTATGCACTGGGATATCAAATTCCGAATACCAAGAATATGAAGTTTGAGAAATGCATAACGCAAGTGGTGCTAACATCAAATGGAAAAACGTTTCATATTAAGCGCGAAAACGAATATTTGTTAGTTGACGATGAAACATCCACGGAATACTATATTCTTCCAACTGAGCTGAATCAATTTCATGCCGTTGTCTTCGGAACAGATAACAATGATGTACTAAACAATCTTCTTGGAACTTTTTACATGGATCAAGAAAAGGGCTGGACTTTACTAAATCGAGGTAAAGTGATTGGAAGTATAAGTTTTAGCATAGAGAAGCTCATTCTCGGTTTATCAGAGCGTGATTATCAAAAGCTGCAATCCGAATTACAGCTATTAGAACGAGAAGTTAAAAAATATCAGCAAATGCGAGATATTGCCCAGTATCAGCGCGAAATTTATGAGGAGAAAGGTGATATTGTCCACGATACCTATGATGAAACACTCCAACGTGATTTATCTGTATATATGTTTGATGTGGAGGCTCTTCGAAAAGAATTAAAACAAATCACAGATACGATAGCAGACAATACATCTATAAGAAAATTCATCGAAAAAATGAGCTTGTGGGTAAAGGCTCCAGATGGTACAAAGATTCCTGTCAACGAAGATACAATAATCGGGCTGGACGACAATAATGATTTTCTGATTTCCAGAAAACATCTTCTCACTTCGCAGATTGCTAAGTTGGAACAGAAAATTGAAAACCTAAGAAGCATGATTTATTATCAATCTCAACAACCCACTACAGAAACGCTGATAGAATCTTTTGATAAAAATTTGTCTCAAATTGCAATTGATGCGAAAGCTGTTACCAGCATTCTCAACGAGTTGATTGAACGCCAAACCGAAGTTCGACGACAGTTGACTGAACTGGCAAAAAATAATAACGACATTCTTGAGCAAATGTATTCTGACATATTATCGTATGGCGTTGAGCTCGGTTTGACACAATATATGTCTTCCGGCATTGGATTCGTTTTCACACGAAATCTAAAGGAATTGACCGGTGCGACATTGATGAAAATGGTTTTTGCATTTAAGATGTCATATATTCGAGCCGTAGATAGGGTGCTTAACATAAAGCTCCCATTAATACTTGACTCTCCATCCGGAAAAGAACTTGATCAATATAATATCCAAAAACTAATGGATATCATAAATCGTGATTTTTCAGAGAATCAAGTAATTATTGCATCAATCTACCATTATAAGATTGACAATCTTACCACAATAGAAATGGGGCGGCGTGTAGTTTGCTGATTTAAATTTTATGGATAAGAAAAAATTCACACAAAAGTTTCAAAATCCGGGTTGACTTTGGCTCGGATTTTGATTATACTATTATCAACCCGAAAAGGAGGTCGGTTCCCATGAAACAGCTGGGTAACAGGCTGCGTGCCCTTCGCGAGAGCATTGGTATCTCTCAGGCGAAGTTTGCTGACGTGATCGGCTCTACGCAATCCAGCATCAATCGATATGAAAATGGACAAGCGACACCAACCGTGGAGCTTCTGCGTAAATATGCAGACTATTTCGATGTTTCAATGGATTACATCTTCGCCCGCTGCGACGAGCCGCAGGGCAAACTGTATCAGGCGAAGCCCCCAGTTGGCGAGGGCAATCCTGAGCTTGCGCAATTTGTGGAGATGTGCTTTGATCCGTCTTCTCCGATGAACGATAAGCTAAAGAAAACCCTGATACAAATGCTTGGGGAGGCGAAAACATGAGCAAGGAATTAACCCCGAAAACGGGACAGTTCGATGAAATCATCTCCATCATCGACAATGCCCGCACCCGCGCGTTGAAAGCGGTCAATGCGGAATTGATTCAGATGTACTGGAATGTTGGCGAATACCTTTCTTCGCTGTGCGCTAATTCCGGATTTGGAGATAAGGTTATTGATGAAGTTGCGGCATACATTGCCGAAGCCAATCCCGGCGTCAAAGGCTTTAACCGTCGCGGACTTTACCGTATGAAGCAGTTTTATGAGACTTACAAGGACGATGAATTTGTGACACCACTGGTGACACAAATCAGCTGGACGAATCACTTGCTCATTATGTCCGGCTCAAAGTCTGCGGAAGAACGGCATTTCTACATGTCACTGTGCGCAAAAGAACATTATTCCAAGCGGGAACTGGAACGCCAGATGGACAGTGCTTACTATGAGCGTTATATGCTTTCCTCCAAGAAGCTGATACCCGAATCTGTCCCGCAGGATGTGCGAGGCAGCATACTTGATACCTATGTGCTTGAATTTCTTGATTTACCGGAGCAGTATTCCGAGCGGAACCTTCGCAAGGCGATTACAGGCAATTTGAAGCAATTCATTCTTGAATTTGGAAAGGACTTCACGTTTATCGGTGAGGAATACCGCGTTCAGGTGGGCGAACAGGACTTTTACATTGATCTTCTGTTCTACAACCGTGCGCTGTCCTGCCTTGTGCCGATTGAATTGAAGATCGGAAAATTCAAACCGGAGCATATCGGTCAAATCAATTTCTATCTGGAAGCACTTGACCGCGACGTAAAAAAGCCGAATGAGAATCCGAGCGTTGGCGTTATCCTCTGTGCCGGTAAAGATGACGCTGTGGTAGAATATGCGCTCAGCCGCAGTATGTCTCCTACCTTGGTGTCTGACTATACACTGCACTTGCCTGACAAAAAACTGCTGCAGAACAAGCTGCGTGAACTCACTGAGCTTGCTCTGGAAAGCGGCGAAGGTGACGAAGAATGAACGCGGTGATCTATGCCCGCTATTCCTCCGACAGCCAGCGGGAAGAATCTATTGAAGGTCAGCTCCGTGAATGCGGCGAATACGCTGAGCGCAACGGCATAACGGTTGTCGGCAGCTACATCGACCGCGCATTGTCTGCGAAAACCGCTGACCGTCCGGAGTTTCAGCGTATGATCAAGGACAGCGCAAAGGGCCTTTTTGAGATCGTGCTTGTCTGGAAACTCGACCGTTTCTCCCGTGACCGCTACGACAGCGCGCATTACAAGCACATTTTGAAAAAGAACGGCGTGAAAGTCGTTTCCGCCAAAGAGCATATCTCCGACGGACCGGAGGGCATCATTCTGGAATCCATGCTGGAAGGATATGCCGAGTTTTACTCCGCTGAGTTGTCCGAGAAGATCCATCGTGGACAAAAAGAAAATGCCCTCAAGGGCAAGAATAACGGCGGCGGTATACCGCTGGGTTATCTGGTGGACAAGCAGACGCAAAAGCTGGTGGTGGATCCTGAAACCGCACCGTTGGTAGTGGAAATCTTTGAACGGTATTCCGAAGGTGCAACGGTACGCTCCATCATCGAAGATTTCAATTCACGCGGGCTGACAACCAAACGTGGCAAGCCGTTCAATACCAACAGCTTCAACGCGCTATTGAAAAATCGAAAATACATTGGTGAGTACAGCTATCAGGATGTGGTCATTCCCGGCGGCGTTTCTGCTATCGTGCCGGAGGATTTGTTCTACCGCGTTCAGCAGCGCATGGAGAAAAATAAACGCGCACCGGCGCACACCAAAGCCAAAGAAAGCGAGTTCCTGCTGACCACAAAGCTGTTCTGCGGCAAGTGTGAGCGCATGATGGTTGGCGAGAGCGGCAAGAGTCACACCGGAGCGATGCATTACTACTATAAGTGCGGTAATGCAAAACGCAAAAAGGGCTGCAATAAAAAGGCAGTCAAGAAGGATTGGATCGAGCGCGCCGTTGTTCGCCTGACAATGGAACGTGTGCTGAATGGGGAAAAGATCAATCGGATCATTGACGCACTGCTTGTCATGCAGGAACGTGAGGATGTGACGATTCCCGCCTTGTGCCGTCAGCTTGCAGAGACAGAAAAGGGCATTGACAATATGCTCAACGCTATCCAGCAGGGCATCTTTACCGCGTCAACAAAGCAGCGGCTTGAGGAATTGGAAAAACAGAAGGAAGAACTGTCACTCAGCATCACGACGGCAGAGTTGAAAAAGCCTAAGCTGACACGGGAGTATATGGAGCATTGGTTTTCTCAGTTCCGGTACGGCGATCCTAATGATCGGGAATTTCAAAAGCGACTGATCGACACCTTTGTCAACGCGATATTTGTGTATGACGATAAGCTGGTGCTGACCTATAACTATCAACATGGCACACAGACGATTACACTAAAGGAAGTCGAGGACTTTCTGGGTTCGGATTTGGTTGGTCTGTCTCCACCAAGGAAAGAAAGAGGCTTCGGAACATTCCGGAGCCTCTTTTTTGTCTCAACTGCGCCGCGGGTCGGGCGCCTTTGGATTTTGCTGCTTGCAAATTTGAGAAAGTTTAATATAATCAAAAGAGACGCAAGCTCGTGGTCTGGAGGTGTGTGCTATGACGGACGCGGAGCTATACCGCATGTATCTGGACGGCGACGAGAGAGGGCTCTCGGAGCTGATGGCCAGATATGGCGATGCGCTTACAGCTTACATTGACGGCTACCTCGGCGACATACATGAGGCCGAGGATTTGATGATAGAGGTTTTCTCATACCTGTGCCTGAAAAAACCCAGAATCCGTGACGGGGCGCTGAAAGCCTACATCTACAAGGCTGCGCGGCACATGGCTCTGCGCGCCAAAAACAGGCGGCGGGCAGTTTTCAGCCTGGAAGACCTGGCGTTCGAGCCGGAATCGGAGCTGCTGGTAGAAGAAATCCTCGGCAGCGCCGAGCAGAAGACCACCCTCAGCCGCTGCATGGAGCGCCTGCACAGCGACTACCGCGAGGCGCTGTACCTCACGTATTTTGAGAACCTGAGCTACACCGAGGCCGCCGAGGTCATGGGCAAGAGCGTCAAGCAGATAACCAACCTCATCTACCGCGGCAAGCAGAGCCTGCGCGCTCTGCTGGAAAAGGAGGGCATCACGAATGCGTAGCAACGAAGAACGCGTCGCGGCCGTGAAGCGGCGTGTGGAGCAGCTCGAGGCGCGCAGACGGCGCGTCCGCAGCCGCGTGGCGGCTGCG
>ERZ780203.1576-NODE-1576-length-15645-cov-5.218345_pt1 | contig 15645 bp, 20 predicted proteins | sample MGYA00511168_ERZ780203 | MGnify/ENA primary metagenome ERZ780203 (study PRJEB29588, sample SAMEA2156577) | human gut metagenome | biome: human gut; feature: human-associated habitat; material: faeces | place: Denmark | collected 2008/2010 ...
CCGTCGCGCCCATATTCGCGAAGGGTATCGAGAGCGTGTTCAGCGATTCTCCCATCAGCACGATTTACGACTGAGAAAACCAATTATATAACAAAAAAACATGCCTTGTGGCATGTTTTTTTGTTATATAATCCGACAAAAGTCGTTAATCATATTGCAAATATGAAATATTTATGTTATAATACAAAAAATAAAACTTACCTTTTGGGTAAGTCCTATTTTGCACACAGCGTGTGTAACCGAAGAATCGGCGGTTTGAAAAAATCTTATTTGAACTAATGGTGTAATCCTAAACGATAGTCATTCGTTCAAGTATCATAATTATAACATGTTAAGGAGGAAATGTCAAGAGTTATGAACAAAGATTATTATATCGGATTGGATATGGGAACGGATTCTGTCGGCTGGGCCGTTACCGATACCGATTATAATTTATTGAAATCCAGAGGCCGGGATATGTGGGGAAGTTATTTGTTCGACCCGGCCGAAACGGCTGCCGCACGGCGCGGTTTCAGAACTGCGCGCCGCAGAACGGCAAGGACCCGGCAGCGCCTGAATCTGTTACAGGATCTTTTTGCTGCGGAAATAGAGAAAATCGACCCTACGTTTTTCATACGTCTGAATAACAGCTCGTTGTTTATGGAGGATAAAGACGAGCGGCTGGATACCGCAAACATACTTTTTGCGGATAACGGCTATACGGACAAGGATTATTTTAAGGCATTTCCTACCATTTATCACCTTAGAGCATATCTTTTGGACGGAAAAGTCAGTGATATTCGCTTTTTGTATCTCGCCGTGCATCATATTATCAAAAATCGCGGACATTTTTTGTTCGAAGGGCAGAATTTCGATGTCGGAGATACGGAAACGGTAAAAACCGCTTTCGAAAAAGTCAATCAGATTTTCAGTGAAAACGATGTGCCGGGCGAACTTGTTCTTTGCGATATAGATAAAGCGCTTGACGTATTGAAGGACAAGCGTATCGGCAAGAAAGATAAAGTAAGACAGCTTAAGGAACTGTTGCATGTCGGAAAGGATAAGACGCTTTCTGCGGCAATAAACGCCATAACGGGTTGTACGGCAAGCCTTAAAGATCTGTATAATACAGAAGAAGATTTAGGCGATGCAAATAAATTCTACTTCGCCGACGGCGCATTCGACGAAAATAAGCTTCCCGCAATTGAGGCGGCGGTCGGGTTTGATGAGGCAGAACTTGTCAGACAGCTTAAGTCGATTTATGATTGGTCCGTATTGTGCGAGATTCTCGGAGGCGAGAAGTATATATCGAAGGCCAAGATACAAATTTATAAGCGTCACGCTGAAGACTTGCTTGAGTTTAAAACGTATATCAGAGAGAATTGTCCGGAAAAGTATGCTTTGACGTTTCGCCATAATAAAGAAAATAATTATGCCGCATATATCGGCATGGATAAACGCAAAGGCTATAAAAAATGTAATCGCGAAGAGTTTTACGCGTTTCTGAAGAAAACCGTCGGCGTAAGCGGCGACATTCTTGAGAAAATCGAAGCCGGTGAGTTTATGCCTAAACAGGTTTCGAATGCAAACGGCGTCATCCCGTATCAGGTGCATTTACTTGAGTTGCATCAGATACTTTTGAATGCTGCCCGGTATTTTCCGTTTTTGTCTGAACGGAGCGACGGTTTTTCTGTATCCGAGAAAATAGAAATGCTCATGACATTCCGTATTCCTTATTATGTCGGTCCGCTTAATACGGACAGCAGGTTTGCATGGGTGAAAAAGTATGCCGGACAGGAACGCGTTTCCGTTACTCCTTGGAATTTCGATAAAGTAGTAGACCGTGATGCGTCGGAGCAGGGATTCATCCGTCGTATGACGAATAAATGTACATATCTGAAAGGAGAGGATGTTTTACCCGAAAGCTCGTTTCTTTATAGCGAATTCGTATTCCTGAACGAACTGAATAATCTGAAAATAAACGGCATAAAGGATCCGCAAGCCAAGGCGTTGATTTACGAATATGCTAAGACGCATAAGAAAATAACGCTCAAAAAATGTCATGAATTGCTTGTAAATAACGGTATACTTCGCCCGGATAGTAAGAAGGACGAGGTTTTCAGCGGCCTTGACGGTGATTTCAAAAAATCGTTGGGCTCTTACGTAGATTTCCGTAATATCATTGGGGATAAAGCCGACACGCATTCCGAAATGTGCGAAGAGATAATATTATGGATTACATTGACATCGGACAAGAACAGACTGGTAAAAAAGATAAAGCAGAAATACGGGAATATATTGACCGATGAGGAAATCAAACGCATCAAGGGGCTGAATTATACCAAATGGGGCCGGCTGTCAAAGAAGCTGCTGACCGGAATATATGGATATGCGGACAGCGACGGCGCGGTTCTCTCCATAATAGATTCGATGCGTCTTACAAACGAAAACTTCATGTCGCTGATGTCTGCCGGATATGGTTTCAGATCTGCGATCGATGAATATAATGCGGCGGCTGCACCGTCCGGCAACGTGACTTACGGCACGGTGCAGGAGTTGTATTGCTCGCCGTCCGTCAAGAGAGCGATATGGCGCAGTATAGAGCTGGTGCGCGAAATCATAAAAATTTTCGGCCGTGCCCCGAAAAAATTATTCATAGAGATGGCCCGCGAGGTAAACGATGATACGCGAAAGGGCAGGCGTACCGTGTCGCGCAAACAGCAATTGATCGATTTATATAAAAACCTGCGTGAAGAATCCCGCGATTGGATTGCCGAAATCGAAAACACGCCGGATATGAAATTCAACCGCGATAGATTGGTTCTCTATTACCGGCAGCTCGGCAGAAGCATGTACTCCGGAAACAGCATAAGGCTCGAAGATGTATTCAATAAGAACGTATGCGACATCGACCATATTTATCCGCAGTCAAAGATCAAGGACGACAGTCTGGATAACAAGGTGCTGGTATTTAAAACCGAGAATGCCGCCAAAACCGACGTTTATCCCATAAACGCAGATATCCGCAATCGGATGAGGGGTTTCTGGACCGAGCTTAAAAACAAGGGGCTTATAAGCGAAAGAAAATACGAACGTCTGACCAGAAGCGTTCCGCTGACAACGGATGAGTTATCCGACTTTATCAGCCGTCAGCTTGTGGAAACCAGGCAAAGCACAAAAGCCGCGGCTCAGCTGCTTAAACAAATGCTCCCCGACACCGAGATCGTATATGCCAAGGCCGGCAATGCCAACGACTTCAAAGACGAAAATAAGATAATCAAGGTGCGCGAGCTCAATAATCTGCACCATGCCAAGGACGCTTATATAAATATAGTGGTCGGTAATGTATATAATACGAAGTTCGGACATGACGCGTCGGTATACTTCAGATCTCACAATACGGACAGCTATAATATCAAATATTTATATACCAAAGATATTCCCGGGGCATGGCGGGTTGCGGATAAGGACAGGATAATAAAGACGGTGAAGAAAAATACCTGCCGCGTCGTAAGATTTACAAGCAACGGACACGGACAGTTATTTAATGCTACTATCAAGACTGCCGGCGCCAACGACAATCTTATTCCGCTTAAAGCAAACGGAGCAATATCCGATACATCCAAATACGGCGGCTATGATTCCGCGACTACGGTATATTTTATGCTCATAAGGAGCAAAGGTAAAAAAGATAAGACATTGCTGTCGCTCGAGGCTGTGCCTATTTATGCGGATCTGCAATTTGCCGGTGACATCGATCGCAAAGTTGCCTATTGCGTTGAAAAGCTCGGTCTGTGTTCGCCGGAAATTCTTATCGACAATATAAAACTTAATACCTTGTTTTGTCTTGACGGTTCGTACGTATATTTGCGTGGTAAGACCAATAAAAACATTATTTTATGTAATGCAAACGAATTGATTCTGGATGAGCAGAATACCGCGTATCTTAAAAACATTTCCAATTATTTCAGGGATAAAAAGAAGCTGAACCGCAGCGAATTACCGGTGGGCGACAAAATAAACGGCGAAGATAACCTGAAACTGTACGATGCTCTTATCGCAAAACTGTCGTCAAAGGTATATTCCGGTCTTAATATCAGCGGGCAGGCTCCTATGTTATCGGAAAAACGCGATAAGTTTATTGAACTGACATTGGAAAATCAATGTAAAATTTTATGGGAAGTATTGAAACTGATGCAATGTAACAGTTCGCTGTCCGATTTTTCGTTAATTGGTGGTGTGCCGCATGCTGGTAGCATTGCAATCGGAAAATGCATTCAAGATAAAACAATGAAAATGATATATCAGTCTCCGACCGGATATTATCGCAGAGTTATAGATTTTTCGGAATTCTTATGAGCTGGCGCGTCGTTGTCGTTTCCGGTATATGCAAACTTGAGTATAAACTCGGTTATCTCGTGTGCCGCGGCGAGGAAACCAAAAGGGTTTATATATCCGAGATTTCCACGCTTGTGATCGAATCTACAGCCGTATCGCTGACTTCGGCGCTGTTATGCGAGCTTATAAAAAGCAAGGTCAATATCATATTTTGCGACGAGAAGCATAATCCGCATTCTCAGCTTAATGCGTTGTACGGCAGGCATGACTGCAGCGGTGTCCTCCGGAAGCAACTTGACTGGAGGGAAGAAACCAAAAATGCCGTCTGGGCGGAAATCGTGAGGCTTAAAATTGCCGGACAATATTCGTTCCTGCGGGATTTGGATTCGGAACAGGCGGTATTGCTCGAAACTTATCTCGGAGATATCCGCGGCGCCGATCTTACGAACAGGGAAGGGCATGCCGCCAAGGTGTATTTCAACGTATTGTTCGGACTGGATTTTCGCCGCGGCGACGACACGTTTATAAACAGCGCGTTGAATTACGGATACGCAATAATCCTTTCGGCATTCAATCGGGAAATCGTCGCCTGCGGATATAATACTCAGCTCGGACTTTCGCACAAAAGCGAGTTCAATTCTTACAATCTCGCCTGCGACCTTATGGAACCGTTCCGGGTTCTGGTCGACAGATACGTGTTTTTTTCCGCAGAGGAAATGACGCCGGAATATAAACATGCTCTTTGCGATATTCTCAATCGTCAGGTCAGGATTTCCGGGGCAAACAGTACCGTTTCTGCGGCCATAGGCATATACTGCAAAAGCGTCTTTACGGCTTTGGAAACGGGTGACACGTCGGTCATAAAATGCTATGAGTTATAGATTTATGCGAGTCGTCGTATTTTTCGATCTTCCTGTCGATACCGCGGCGGACAGAAGCGAGTATCGCAGATTCAGAAAATTCCTTATCCGGAACGGATTTGTCATGATGCAGGAGTCCGTTTATTCTAAGATAGTGCTTAACAATACGGCTGCGGCGGCAGTGCAGGAAAACGTCAGGCTGCATAAGGCGGCAAGGGGATTGATTCAGATGCTGGTAATAACCGAAAGGCAGTTCGAGCGAATGGAAATCGTCGTCGGCGAGCCGCAGAACGAGATAGTCGACAGCGACGAACGGCTGGTGATACTATGAAACTGGCGCATGACGATTTCGAGAATATATTTTTCCTTACACCCGATACGGTCAATGTATTAATCATTGAGAGTGAGCGGGCTTTTTACGGATATTGCAATGAACTATATTGTCAGCTAAGCGGCGAACCGGGGCGCTTTCGTTTGTCGAATGATAATGAAGAAGTTCCGCTTGCGAAAAGCGCCGTGATGTTTACGGATCTGCTGAAATTTGAAGTGGGAGATAAAAAAAGCACCGCAAAGTTGTATCAACAGCTGCAGGAGGCTGCAGAAAATAAATATGCCGACGACATGGTTCGCCTGCGCTTTGAAATATTCGGATTGTTGGATAAACTCGATGCCGAAAGCAGTTGCGGTATATCGTATGACGAGAACACTGATTTTATTAGTATTCTCAAAGCCTTTGGCGTAAAAATAGCCGATGACGGTAATACTTTATCCGAGAAATTGGTTACATGTCTTCACGCGCTGTCCGGGCTGTTATCTATCAGGTGCTTTTTCTTTGTCAATCTGAAAACCATGTTGCTGCCGGAAGAGCTGTCGCTGCTTTATCGCGAAGCGGAACTTTGCGGATGGAATCTGTTTCTGTTCGAAAATTCCGAACGACCGAAACTGCGCGGAGAAAAAATCAGGATTATCGATCGGGATTTGTGTGAAATAGTTGTGTAATCCGCTTTATTTTGATATAATAAATATAAGATTTCACCATATTGCCCTTGCGGATTTCTGCGAATGGTGAGCAAACATACTCAAATTTGAGGTTTGAGTATGGTGTAATCCTAAAGGGTAGTCAAACCGCATATAATATATAATACGAGTATACTTGGTTTGAGTATGGTGTAATCCTAAAGGGTAGTCAAACCGACTTGCTGAACCGTGCCCGTCACCTCGTGTTTGAGTATGGTGTAATCCTAAAGGGTAGTCAAACACACTATCACATTATTAACCAATTCGCCGAGTTTGAGTATGGTGTAATCCTAAAGGGTAGTCAAACCAGCCCAGCGGGGCGGGCATAAAAGCCCCGGTTTGAGTATGGTGTAATCCTAAAGGGTAGTCAAACCTTCGCGGGCGGCGGAAAGAGCGACAGCTAGTTTGAGTATGGTGTAATCCTAAAGGGTAGTCAAACCACCCGTTGCACTCCACCGCTTCCACATATGTTTGAGTATGGTGTAATCCTAAAGGGTAGTCAAACTAAAGGCAGAGTTGGAGCAGCTGAAGGCCGGTTTGAGTATGGTGTAATCCTAAAGGGTAGTCAAACCATCATTCGGCACTTCTTGCCCGTCTGCGTGTTTGAGTATGGTGTAATCCTAAAGGGTAGTCAAACAGGAAAAAAAACTACGGAAGTCCTCGTCGGGTTTGAGTATGGTGTAATCCTAAAGGGTAGTCAAACATGAATACATTTATATAAAACCTCCTATATGTTTGAGTATGGTGTAATCCTAAAGGGTAGTCAAACTTTCGACAAGCTCACCAGTAGAACGGTCATGTTTGAGTATGGTGTAATCCTAAAGGGTAGTCAAACGTTCCCATTAAGGAAGACGTGCTCGACGACGTTTGAGTATGGTGTAATCCTAAAGGGTAGTCAAACTTTCGGGCGGCAAGTGGCGAGCTACGAACCGTTTGAGTATGGTGTAATCCTAAAGGGTAGTCAAACCGAAAAATTTGCGTAAAATCTACGTCCCTTGTTTGAGTATGGTGTAATCCTAAAGGGTAGTCAAACACAACGAAAAAAACAGTCTCGGAGGGTAATGTTTGAGTATGGTGTAATCCTAAAGGGTAGTCAAACTGGTAAAATGTTTTGGAGGTATTAAACTATGTTTGAGTATGGTGTAATCCTAAAGGGTAGTCAAACAACATCTGATTCATCTGATATTGAGAAGCTGTTTGAGTATGGTGTAATCCTAAAGGGTAGTCAAACAATTTTGCGTTGCCTATCGTACTCCCGCTTGTTTGAGTATGGTGTAATCCTAAAGGGTAGTCAAACAATAAGAAAATGAACGAAATTCTCAGAGGAGTTTGAGTATGGTGTAATCCTAAAGGGTAGTCAAACGCGCGGCCGGTATATCTTCGCAGTGCTATCGTTTGAGTATGGTGTAATCCTAAAGGGTAGTCAAACACGGGAGACGAAAGTCACGACGAACTGTTTGTTTGAGTATGGTGTAATCCTAAAGGGTAGTCAAACCGTACTGGTGTGTATAGCGTTTGTAACATCGTTTGAGTATGGTGTAATCCTAAAGGGTAGTCAAACGCACAGAGAGCGCGCGAACGACATCCCTATGTTTGAGTATGGTGTAATCCTAAAGGGTAGTCAAACCTATAAGGCTGGCGTAATTCAGTTCAAGCTGTTTGAGTATGGTGTAATCCTAAAGGGTAGTCAAACGGAAAATCACCACCATTTTGAGAACATCGCGTTTGAGTATGGTGTAATCCTAAAGGGTAGTCAAACCGTTCAAATCCTTGGGCTCGATGGTATTGAGTTTGAGTATGGTGTAATCCTAAAGGGTAGTCAAACTAATAAATAATTATATATACTGGGAGGTATGTTTGAGTATGGTGTAATCCTAAAGGGTAGTCAAACAGGCTGGCGATTGGGCTTTTGGGAAATCGCGTTTGAGTATGGTGTAATCCTAAAGGGTAGTCAAACGCGCGAAAACCAATTCTTTACCTTCCCCCAGTTTGAGTATGGTGTAATCCTAAAGGGTAGTCAAACAGAACACGTATTCGTTCACCTACCTTGCGGGTTTGAGTATGGTGTAATCCTAAAGGGTAGTCAAACATAAGCGTTGCCATGCTATCCTTGCCGAACGTTTGAGTATGGTGTAATCCTAAAGGGTAGTCAAACTGCCTGTGGCAGCCTTGCAATGTTTTTGGCGTTTGAGTATGGTGTAATCCTAAAGGGTAGTCAAACGCAGCGTCTGGTTGACCGTCAGCACGGTCAGTTTGAGTATGGTGTAATCCTAAAGGGTAGTCAAACGCGGCGCCTTGGCTACGTTCGTATATCCTGGTTTGAGTATGGTGTAATCCTAAAGGGTAGTCAAACGATAGCCGCATAAATTTATACGAATATCAAGTTTGAGTATGGTGTAATCCTAAAGGGTAGTCAAACTCAGCTTGCGCTTACAGCCGATAGGTTTAGGTTTGAGTATGGTGTAATCCTAAAGGGTAGTCAAACTCAAGCTGCAAATAGTAGTTTTTGTTCTGAGTTTGAGTATGGTGTAATCCTAAAGGGTAGTCAAACTATTATATGTATTATTTCGATACGGAGCGAGTTTGAGTATGGTGTAATCCTAAAGGGTAGTCAAACTAATAAAGCATTGCAAGTCCTTTTTATAAAGTTTGAGTATGGTGTAATCCTAAAGGGTAGTCAAACGATAACTGCATTATAGCCGCCGCGTATTTGGTTTGAGTATGGTGTAATCCTAAAGGGTAGTCAAACTGCAGCGACCCGAGTATATTGCAGGTTGGCGTTTGAGTATGGTGTAATCCTAAAGGGTAGTCAAACAAGCGGCACGAACTATACCGTTATGCTCAAGTTTGAGTATGGTGTAATCCTAAAGGGTAGTCAAACATGCAAATTACCATCAGTCTCAGCATAAGTGTTTGAGTATGGTGTAATCCTAAAGGGTAGTCAAACTGCGGCCTTTACTACCGTACTCACCACAAGGTTTGAGTATGGTGTAATCCTAAAGGGTAGTCAAACGGCCGCGTACGTTCTGACAGGTGACGGACTGTTTGAGTATGGTGTAATCCTAAAGGGTAGTCAAACCAGTTCCGCATTGCAAAGTTACTTCACTTCGTTTGAGTATGGTGTAATCCTAAAGGGTAGTCAAACGCTTTTAGCCGCGAAAAAACTGGGGTTAAAGTTTGAGTATGGTGTAATCCTAAAGGGTAGTCAAACCAATATCGCCACGCTGTTTGTACTCGTCAAGTTTGAGTATGGTGTAATCCTAAAGGGTAGTCAAACTGTAAGTGAGCGCGAGCTGTATCTTATACCGTTTGAGTATGGTGTAATCCTAAAGGGTAGTCAAACGCCGCCTGTGCATGAGCGGGTGACGGGCTAGTTTGAGTATGGTGTAATCCTAAAGGGTAGTCAAACTCACTTCTCACCCACTGTTCACCGTCCTGCGTTTGAGTATGGTGTAATCCTAAAGGGTAGTCAAACCGTCGCAAGTAATGCTGCGATTGCGCAGAGGTTTGAGTATGGTGTAATCCTAAAGGGTAGTCAAACAAATATGGAACCTTGGCTTGAAAGAGTGCAGTTTGAGTATGGTGTAATCCTAAAGGGTAGTCAAACAAAGCGCGCGGAAAAGCGGCGCAAAGTGCTGTTTGAGTATGGTGTAATCCTAAAGGGTAGTCAAACCGCGCTTGGTGTCACCTGGCACATAATATAGTTTGAGTATGGTGTAATCCTAAAGGGTAGTCAAACTGAAAGCCTTTTCTGGTTCCTGGTTATCCTGTTTGAGTATGGTGTAATCCTAAAGGGTAGTCAAACTCCTTCTCAGTATTCGTCTCCGGTTTATGCGTTTGAGTATGGTGTAATCCTAAAGGGTAGTCAAACTTTATTACACCGACGGAGGGCGGAACCGTGGTTTGAGTATGGTGTAATCCTAAAAGTAGCATTATCCTTATAGCGAAAAATCCGTCATATTTTGGCGGATTTTTTCATATATAGGACTATGGCAAAGAATCGCGGGGATCGGGCGGCGGCGCTCGGGGAGTACATAGTCAGAACGGGCGCGACGGTGCGCGCGGCGGCGGAAGTTTTCGGCATGGCGAAATCCACGGTGCATAAATACGTGACGGACGGGCTGGCAGCGATCGACCCGGCATTGGCGGCCGAGGTGCGGTGCGTGCTCGAACGCAACCTTGCCGAGCGGCACCTGCGGGGCGGGGAAGCCACGCGGCGCAAATTTCTGCACGCGGATGAGACCGGGAAAGACTCGTAAGGCGGTACGCCGTGGCGTCATTGCGTGCCACGGCGCATAATCCGCTTCTTGTGAGCGGGAAATATAAAGGCGCAAATATTTCTTTCCGAAAAACAAAGTCGATTCCGCACTGTACCGAAATCGACTTTGTCCGTTTGTTTTTTAATTGATTTTACATGTATCTGCGCATGGCGTCCGCGCGCCTGAAGCTTTACGCCTTGATATTCAGTCTGCTGTTGGCTTCGAAAAGTATGCCGACGGTGCCGCGGTTGATATGCGCTCCGATGACCGGGCCTATCCAGCCGATCTGCACCTTCGAACCGAACCGCTTTTCGATAGCGGCTTTCGCTTCCTCCGCCTTGTCGAGCGCGTCCGCATGGGCGATCCATATTTTTTTGTTCGCCGGGTCGGTGCAATACTCCTCGATGTGGTCGAGCACGGTTTTGAGCGCCTTCTTCCAGCCGACGGGCTTTTTATACACGCACAGCTTGCCTTCCTCGTTGAACACTATGATGGGTTTGATCCCTATCATCGTGCCCATGACCGCGCTGGCCGCGCTTATGCGTCCGCCGCGTTTGAGGTGGAAGAGGTCGTCGACGATGATGTATACCTGTATGCGGTGGGGGTATACGGCGAGCGCTTCGGCGGCATCCGCGGCGCTTACGCCGCTGTCGCGCAGTTCGATCGCCTTTTCGTATACGGGCGCCTCCGCCTGCGTCGCACCGAGCGAGTCGACGACGTATACGTGTACGCCGGGATGCTTCTCCATAAAGCTTTCGGCGGCCTTGCACGCCGAAGTATAAGTCTGCGACAGACCGCTTGACAGCGTGATGTGCACGATGTCCTGCTTGTCCTCGGCGTATACCTTTTCCCAGAACTCCTCGTGCGCGAACGGGTTGATCTGGCTTGTGACCGGCATGGAGCCGTTTTTAAGGTCGTCATAGAATTTTTTGTATTCGTCCTCTCCGGATGCGAAATCCTCGATCGTCACCCCGTCGACGGTGTATGTCAGGGGAATGATTCTGATACCGAGCTCGTCCGCTCTTGCGCGGAACACGTCTATCGCGCTGTCCGATGTCAACGTAAACATAGTAGAAAAATACCTGTCCTGTTTTTATTTAAGCAGTCTCCCACTTATGTATTAGTATATAATAAATTTTAGTATAATTCAAGTCTTTTCGTATGAAATTCGCAAAAAGACGGATTCGGACGCGCCGCGCGGGACGCAAAGAAGCGCCGCGCCGCCCGCGCGATATTTTTTTGCGGAAATCTTGCTCGCGTCGGCGCAAAACGCTTGACTTTCGTTTGCCGTATCTGTTATTATAAGGAGCACCCGAAAAGCGGGGTGCTCTTTTTTAGTGCGCCGGCACGTACAAAAGAGCAAATAACACGGAGGCTGATAATGGCTAACACCAGCAGAAACAAGATAACTCTCGCGTGCACCGTATGCAAGCAGAGGAACTACGACACGTTCAAGAACAAGAAGAACGATCCCGACCGTATCGAGATCAAGAAATACTGCAAGTTCTGCAAAACCCACACCGTCCATAAGGAAACCAAGTAAGGAGCGGTTCGATGGCAAAGGATAACAAAAACAATCAGACCAAAAAGGTCAATCCGATCGTGGCTACTTTCGGCGAACTCAAGCAGGTGAGCTGGCCCACTTTCGGGCAGACGATGAAACGTCTGGGCGCGGTGCTCGTCGTCACGCTGGCTTTTCTCGTCGTGCTCATCGGCGTGGACAGCCTGCTCGGCTTCATCTACCGCGAACTGTTCTCGCTGACCACGAACGACGACATTTACCTGCAGGTTACGCAGATGGTCGCGCTTATCGTCGGCATAGTACTCGTGGTTGCGGCAATCGCCGGAGTGATAGCATACAAAGTCGTCAAAGCCAGAAACAGCAAAAAGGATTGACAAATGGGCATCGAGAATGCAAAGTGGTATGTTCTCCACACCTATTCCGGTTATGAAAACCAGGTGGAGATGAACCTCAAAATGGTCTTCGAGAAGAATAATCTCACCGACCGTCTTTTCGAGATTACCATTCCCATGGAAGAAGTGCTCGAGGAGAAGAACGGCAAGAAAAAGCTCGTCAAGCGCAAGATGTATCCCTGCTACGTCCTCATCAAGATGGATTACGACAACAGCATGTGGCACATCATAACGCAGACGCGCGGCGTGACCGGTTTCGTCGGTCCGCAGGGTCGTCCGCTCCCGCTTACCGAGGACGAGATCCGCAGAATGCACCTCGAAAAGGTCGTCGCCAAGACGGATTACAAGCCGGGCGACACGGTGAAGATCATTTCCGGACCTCTCGAAGATTTCGTCGGCAAGATAGAAACCATAGACGCGGAGAACCAGAAGTGCCGCGTATCCGTATCCATGTTCGGCCGTCAGACGCCGGTGGATCTGGAACTGTATCAGATAGAGCCCGCTTCGGAAGACTGAGCGGCAGGAAAGTTATAATTCGGGAGAATCGCAAGATTCGTTATCACCGCGATTATATAATGAAAATTATATAAGGAGTAAACAATGGCAAAGAAATTGCAGGCGGTCGTCAAGTTGCAGCTTCCCGCAGGCAAAGCCACCCCGGGACCTCCCGTCGGTTCGTCCCTCGGTCCCCACGGTATAAACATACCCGGCTTTACCAAGGAATTCAACGAGAAGACCAAGAATCAGGAAGGCATGATCATCCCCGTGGTGATCAGCATCTATTCGGACAGAAGCTTCACCTTCATCATGAAGACTCCTCCCGCGCCCGTTCTCATCAAGAAGGCGCTGGGCATCGAGTCCGGCTCGGCAAAGCCCAACAAGGACAAGGTCGGCAAGCTGACGATGGCGCAGGTGGAAGAGATAGCCAAGGTCAAACTTCCCGACCTCAACGCGGGCAGTCTGGAAGCGGCTGTCAGCATGATAAAAGGCACGGCGCGCTCCATGGGCGTCGAGGTCGAAGGTTAAGGAGGGCGCAATGAAACTCGGTAAGAATTACAAAGCGTCCCTCGCCGAAGTGGACGTAAAGAAAGCATACGATCCCGACGCAGCGGTCGCAAACGCAATCGCTACCGCAAAGGCCAAGTTCGACGAAACCATCGAACTGCACGTGCGTCTGGGCGTCGATCCCCGTCAGGCGGATCAGCAGGTGCGCGGCACCGTCGTCCTTCCCAACGGTACGGGTAAAAACGTCAAAGTTCTCGTTATCGCAAAGGGCGACAAGGCGGACGCCGCTCAGGCTGCGGGCGCGGATATCGTGGGCGCGGAAGAAATCATTCAGAAGATCCTTTCGGACAACTTCCTCGATTTCGACGTGTGCATCACCTCGCCCGACATGATGGGTCAGATGGGCCGCGTGGCTCGTATCCTCGGACCCAAAGGTCTCATGCCTTCGCCGAAGTCCGGCACCGTCACGATGGACGTCGCAAAGGCGGTCAAGGACGCCAAAGCAGGTAAGGTCGAGTACAGACTGGACAAGACCGCGATCATTCACTGCCCGATCGGCAAGAAGTCGTTCGGCAAGGAAAAGCTGCTCGAGAACTACCAGGCTCTCATGGACGCTATCGTCAAGGCGAAGCCCGCCGCGGCAAAGGGCGTGTACGTCAAGAGCGTGACGCTCGCATCCACGATGGGCCCCGGCATCAAAGTGGCTCACCGCGTGTAATCAAAAAACAATATATGTCGTAGAAACAAGCGGCCGCAAGGCCTTAAATCCGACACGTCGGGGCTAGTCGAGGCAAACTTACATCGTCGTAAAACGGCGCGAAAAGCCGTTTATTAACTTTGCAAGGCCCCGGCAAGTCCGTCGGGGCTTTTATTTATTCCTGTTCCGCCGCACCGGCGGGGCAAAAGGAGGTAATCAGGCAAACATGGCAACCAAGGCAATCATCGCGGCAAAGGAAGCGCTGGTAGACGAAGTAGCCGAGAAAATCAAGAAGGCGAAGAGCATAGTGCTCGTCAACCACTGCGGCCTTACCGTGGAACAGGACACCGCGCTCCGCGTGGATATGAGAAAGGCAAACGTCGAGTATAAAGTCATCAAGAATTCCATACTCCTGCGCGCTTTCGAAAAATGCGGACTTACCGGTTACGAAAAAGTATTCGAAGGACCCACCGCCGCGGCGTTCTCGTATGAGGATACCGTCGCAGGCGCGAAGATCGCCGTCGAAAACGGCGACAAGACCAAGAAGCTCGAACTCAAAGGCGGCGTGATCGAGGGCAAGGCGGCTACTATCGAAGAAGTCAAAGTGCTCGCGAGCATTCCTCCGAAGCCCGTTCTGCTTTCGCAGCTGCTCGGACTTCTCACGGCTCCCATGCGCAATCTCGCGGTCGTACTCAGCGAGATCGCAAAGAAGTCGGCGTAAAAGAAAAACAACGCGCGGCATGACCGCGCAAACAAAAATCGAAAATTTCAAGGAGATTAAATAAAATGGCTGATATAGCAAAAATCGTTGAAGAAGTCGAGAAGATGAGCGTTATGGAGCTCAACGAACTCGTCAAGGCAATCGAAGAGAAGTTCGGCGTTTCCGCAGCCGCTATGGCTGTCGCCGCACCCGCAGCAGGCGGAGCAGCAGCTCCCGCAGCGGAAGAGAAGACGGAGTTCGACGTCGTCCTCAAGGACGCAGGTCCGAACAAGATCCCTTGCATCAAGGTCGTCCGCGAGATCACCGGTCTCGGACTCGGCGAGGCGAAGGCTCTCGTCGACGGCGCTCCCGCTACCGTCAAGGAAGGCGTCTCCAAGGACGCGGCGAACGAAATGGTCGCAAAGTTCAAGGAAGTCGGCGCTACCGCAGAACTGAAATAATCGGATACAATCCGTACGCAAAACGTCCTTCGCTTTATGCGGAGGACGTTTTACTATAATCGTTTGCCGCCGGCCGCGCCGTGTGTTATAATAGACGTACTTGAAAGCGCAGGGAGGAATATACATGCTGGGTGCGATAACGGGTGACATAGCGGGCTCGCGGTTCGAGTTTTCCAATTACAAGGCCAAGGATTTCGATCTGTACGCTCCGGGCGCGTTTTTCACCGACGACACGGTCATGACGATCGCGGTGGCGAAAGCGGTGCTGTCCTGCCGCGGCGATTACGGCGGCCTGGGCAGAGCGGCGGTGAAGTACATGCGCGAGTTCGGAGCGCGCTACCCCGATGCCGGATACGGCGGGCGGTTTCTCGGCTGGCTGCTTGCGGACAAACCGCAGCCGCCTTACGGCAGTTAC
>ERZ780203.1581-NODE-1581-length-15615-cov-4.205398_pt1 | contig 15615 bp, 22 predicted proteins | sample MGYA00511168_ERZ780203 | MGnify/ENA primary metagenome ERZ780203 (study PRJEB29588, sample SAMEA2156577) | human gut metagenome | biome: human gut; feature: human-associated habitat; material: faeces | place: Denmark | collected 2008/2010 ...
GTAACTTTTGTGTATAATATAAGTGTAAAGAAAGAGAGGATATATTATATGACAACTTTATTTTTGAATGATGATTTTAGAGCTACGCGGGACTTCTTGCTTGATGTGTGCGAAGTGAATGAAGAGGTGATCGAGTGTATGTGTGCGATCCATGTCTACACGATCGACACGCTGGATGATGTTTGTTATTGGAAGTTTGGTATGACATGCGAGCAGATGAAAGAAGAACTGGAGGAGGAATTTTAATATGAAGATCGTTGTAAGAGGAATCAGTGAAGAAACTACTAAGGATGAAATTAAAGCGATCATCCGCGAGTTTTGCGAGCTTGAAAACGTCTATGCAAAAGCCGACCTTTCAAATAAAGGAAATCTGAAAGGGGTTAAGATATATCCGACCGCCTCAAAGTCGATGATAGGTTACATCTCATATGATGTAACTTCAAGGACACCGAAGTTCTATACAGTTATAAAGCGCCGGCAAGTAGTGAAAACATACCGGTTAAAGGCAGGAGGTGAAGAGTAATGAAGGTAAAAGACGTTGGTTTTTTATTTGACAACTTGTGTGGATTCGATTACAGGGTAATATCCGATTTTTATGACGAAGACGGGTTTTACATTGGGCAGATCAATAAAAATTATGTGAATGGCGAGTTGTTTGTATCGGATGAAGTGCGGGTATTTTGGAAAAATAAGGTAAAAATTTTAAGGGCATACACGGCGCAGCATGTGACCATGTTTACATTTATCGTTTTGAAAGGAGAAGAAAAATGAGATACAGAACTGTAAAAGATGTTATTGATTTTGTAAGTGAGTTAACGGCAAACAATCTTGCAGATAGGAAATTAAAAATTCGTGTAGAATTTTATCATGAAGGTGCTTTTGTTGGTGAACTAGAGAGGAATATGTGGACATATCGCACAGCCACAGCTTTAAAAAGAGGGGAGAGCTTGTTAGATTATCTTGTAACTGATTTTAAAATTGAAGCACGGTCGTATTGCATTGCCTTTGTATTAAACATCAAAGAGCCATCTAGTATTTAATACTAGATGTTACAGAGGTGATAACGAGATGAAGAACAACTTTATAAAACTGATTGAAAACATCCTGAACACATCAAAGGGAAGTAACGTTATTTGCTTCCATGACTATGTGACAGGAAACCGGACTTTTACCACGGTTCATGAGATTCGATTAAATAGAGATCGATATATTATTACCATGGTCGAAGTGGATGGAGAGGGGGTGACATTCCATGGTTACATCCAGAGGAGCATGTGGAAGTGATCGGGTTTCATTTAAGGAAGTGGAAAGACGGTTGCGATTTTATGGGCGAACGATCGTGAGCGAACATTATAAAAATTACATGGATTGTATTAAGTGGATCGAAAAACGCAATAATATCCGGTATTTCCGTGTTGAAACAGAAGTAAATAGAATTGATGTTGCGGGAAGAGCCCATAAAGTGTTTTCACACTGGGTAATTGAACTTTGCGTATAAATTTTTAAAATTACATCATAATCACATAATTATGTGATATGATACATACAGAAAGGGGGTTAAGGTAATGCGAGGAGTTACGCGAAAGGTACCGTTTACAGAGGTTGTTTGTCTTGTAAAAGAAGATGGTAACTTAACTGAACGAACCTTCGTTTATGAAGGCGAAGCATTGAGTGATGTTCAAGCGCGCAGACGGATCAAAAAAGAAACACGCGCAGAGGTCATGATTAAAGATGTCGCGGTTCGATATGTTCGCGCAACGGTATCAATGAGTGCTTTCCTTGCAAACGCTGTAATTGAGGAGTTATGAACATAGTGGAAATGCTGAGAGCGATACTTGATGTTCCTACTGATTTTAAAGTGTTTGTGAAGGACGAAAAAATGAAAGCGGCGAAATTTGTTGCGATTGACGTACAAAAAAGACAGATTATTATTTTTTTAGAAAGAGAGGAAAAATAAATGGAAGAAAATAAAAATGCTGTTGCTGTAATTACAGAGGAAAACGAGGTTTTACGTGATAAGGACTATGCGGCTATTTGGAGCGGGGAGAGTGAAGCACTGATCGGGCGTGACTTTACAACGTATGCCACTGAAGATTTCCCGGAAATGTTGGAGCGAATGACGGGAGACATTATCAAGTTGCAGGATGCTGTAAATACCACAATTGAGGTTGAAAACATCTATATGGAAAACGTGCAGATGGCGGACAACAAAACAGGTGAATTGAAAGTGTTACCGCGCATTCTGTTGTTTGCAAAGGATGGTAAGGTTTACAGTTGTGTTTCTGTAACTGCCTTTAATTCACTGACAAAGATCTTCAAGTTCATGCACATACCGCACAAAGGCGATACGTTGAAGCTGATTCCGAAGAAGTCAAGCAATGGTGAGAAACAGTTTTACAGTTTCAAAGTTTTGAACAAATAAGGGGGGTTGACTTATGCGCTGGACGCGCACGCAATCTCAAAAATTAAAAAGCGCGGTTACAAAGTTTAACCGCATGCGCGGTGTTGAAAAAAGAAGAAACCCGCTTGCGAATGAGTATCTTCCAGCAAAGATGAACTTTAAGGAGTTGGAAAAGACGCTTGCGCAAGGAACATCGCGTGATTATCGACTGTTTTTGAAACAGCTTGAAAGGGGAAGCCGTCCCGGCGCACTAGGAATCGCGCCGGGTGCGGCTTTTGTTACAAAGTGGGAAATGCGAGAGGTGGAATTAACACGCCGCCGCAATTACCAGCGAATGTTAAGACAGGAAAAGAAAGCAAGAGAAAAAGCAAAACGGTTACGTGGAAAAGCAAGAAAGCGCGCCGAAGTAGAAGCAGAAGCGTTAAAAAGAGCAAGAGTGCAGACAAAACCGGATGTTTCTAAAATGAGTACGGAAGAATTCAACGCATATGTAAATGCGATCATGCAGACAAATACGGAAGGTGTCTTAAGAGAGATTCAACAGAATGATAAAGAGCATTATTTATTAGCGCTGACAAGAGAGTACGGCGGCGGGCTTTCAAAAGAAGATGAGCTATATAAACTGATCGAATCTTTACCCGCTGATATCGTATCGAATGCAACGTTTTATGATGACCTCTTGGATGTGGATGCCGTCTATGATGAAGATGATGACGGCGGTAAAATGGAAGCAATTCATGCACACTGGATCCGGTACTTAGATGATATAGGCTATGAGTATTAAGCGGTATGTGCTGGATACAGAAACCACGATCGAAGAGGAGCCACGTGTTTGGTCATGGGAAGCGCTGGAAGTGGGAGATGTCGACCATCCGATCCGTGGGATATCAATCAATGGACTGATCGAGTGGTTAGCGAAAGCACAGAAAGTGGTGTATATTCATAATCTGAAATTTGATGCAAGCTATATATTGTCGTATTTGTTTCAGATCGGATTTGAGCACACAGAAGAACGAACATTGAATGAGGGGGAGTTTTCCACCTTGATATCTGATACCGGTGTTTATTATGTGATTGATATCCGCTTTGAAAATGGTGTAAAGTGTCGGTTGTTGGATTCTTATAAGATCATACCGATGAAGGTTGAAGATATGGCGAAAGCATACGGGTTAGAGTTTCGCAAACTTGAAATTGACTATGCAAAACCTCGGCCGGTTGGCTATCAGCCTACCGAACATGAATGGGCTTATCAGCACGCAGATGTGGCGATCCTCTCATTATCGTTAACACATATCTTTAATGCAGGATTAAAGCGCATCACACAGAGTTCAAACGCCATGACTGACTATATAAACATAACCGGGGGAAAGCTGTTCCGCAAGCGATTTCCTGAACTTTCTATTGAATTAGATCGATATTGCAGAAACGCTTATTTTGGTGGATCTACACAGGTTGGAGAGAGGTTCAAAGGAAGGTTGCTTGGAAATGGACTTGTATTTGATATTAACAGTTCGTACCCGTGGGCAATGCGCTATTGTTTGTTGCCGTATGGAGAGCCGGTATATTATGAAGGGAAGTATGTTCCGGATGATCGGTATCCTCTGTATATCGCAAGGTTTTCCTGTTGGTTCAAGTTAAAGAAAGATCATATCCCCTGTGTCATGGGAAAGCATATGTCGCGCTTCAAGTACGATAAGTTTTTAACGGACAGTAGGGGCGAGATCGTGGAAATGACACTAAGCAGCATCGATATTGCCCTGCTGTTCGATCAATACGAAGTGAAATGTGTCACATGGATCGATGGCTATAAGTTCAAGGGTAGCAAGCAACTATTTAAAGATTATATCGACAAGTGGTATAAAGAAAAAGAGCAAGCTACGATCACCGGTAATAAACCGATGCGATCGATCGCGAAGGATATGATGAACAAGCTAAGCGGTAAGTTTGGCGTAAAGCCGAAACTATGGAAGAAAGTACCATATTATGATGGAAAGATTCGATACCGGTTATCGGATGAAGCCGATGAGCCATCGCATAAAGGGTATGTTCCGGTCATCGCATTTATTACAGCGTATGGACGAGATAAGATCATTCGGGGAGCACAGGCAAACTTTGAGCGGTTTGTTTATATGGACACAGACAGCTTGCATTTGCTTGGCTGGGAAGACCCGACTGGAATAGAAATAGACGATGTGAAGTTAGGTGCCTTTAAATGCGAAAACAGGTTTGTGCAGATAAAAGCGTTGCACGCCAAGTGTTACATTGAAGAGATCCTTTGTGACGAAAAAGAAAAGGAAAGTTTGATACGAAAAGAGGTGAAGAAAGAGGGGGATTTTAAAGTATATGGAGATGGGTACACCTATACAAAAGTAACTGTAGCTGGATTACCGGCGAATTGTCATGCGCAGGTTACATTTGATAATTTTAAAGTTGGCGCTGTTTATACAGGAAAGTTGCGCCCTGACATGACAAGCAATGGTATTTTGTTGAAAGAAACAACTTTTGAAATAAAAGATGTTGACTAATGAATAAATATATATTATTATAAAGTTACCTTAAGCGCGTGGGCTTAAGGGGAGCGAAATGGGGATATATATTTATTCGATCGGTTTACAGTTGCTTTGCCAAGCGGTTAGTTCCGTGTAACTGTAATTGGGTGGTGGCACACCTCGTGAGATGTTATATATCCCCCTTTTATTATGATTGATGAAAGCTTATATATCAATTTTAGAGAGATTGATGGCTACAATGTACCATATAACATCATCTCCACAACACGTGGATATGGAAAGACATACGGTATGAAGAAAAATGTAATAAATCAGTGGGATAAACATAAAAAAAGGTTTGCTTATTTATTCCGAAGACCGGTAAATCTTCAAGAACTAGCAGAAAGTGGAAGCAACCCTTTTTCTGATTTTAATGAAGATAACGGACGATCGATATACTGGAAAAGACGCGGTTTTTTTGAACAGACACATGATGAAGAAAGCAAAAAAGACATAGAAAATCAGATCGGTTATAACTTTATCATCAGCAAATATGCAAGTTATAAGCCAAGTAGTTACCGTGATGTTTCGCGCATATGGTTTGACGAGTGTGTGATAGAGCATGACAGCGAAGAAACCTATCTTTCAAAGGAGCCGGACAAGCTACAGAATATCTGTGATACGATCATCCGAAACCGGGATGATGTGAGAGTATACCTCACTTGTAATGCTTTGGAAGCATACAATCCATATGCGATCAAGTGGGATCTTCAGATCCCGAGAGATGGATCTTATATATGGGTTTCAAAAAATCGTATGTACCTTGTTTATTTCCGAGTACCGCAGGAGTTTATTGAGGCACGTAAAAATACGCTGTTTGGGCGAGCGGTAAGCGAATTAGATTATGCTAATTTTAGTTTTGGCAATCAATTCGTTAGTGGTAACGATCTGTTTATCATCAAAAAGCCGAAAGGTTGCAAGTACATGTTTACGATCAATTCAGAAAGTTATCCGCTCGGGGTGTGGACAAACGGGAGATATATTTACATCGATAAAGATTATCAAAGCACGTATCCGATCATCATGAGCGTATCGATCATGAATCAAACGATTGGCGGTGCGTTGATCGGCACATCGAATAAGATGTTTCAGAGACTGGTTTTATATATGAGAAATGGGTTGATTTTTTACGGCGATAGAGATGTTAAAGAAATTTCTCTTGCAATTTTTAAAAAATATCTGTAAGATAGAGATAGAAAGGAGATGTTATTATGGAAGCTAGTTTTATTATTGAAATCGTTCAGAACTTGGGGGTTCCGGTGGCGTGTCTGATTTTCTGCGGATGGTTTATCGTTCGACAGGACACGAAGCACCGCGAGGAAGTGGACAAGCTGACAATCACGATCGAAGCGAACACCGAAGCAATCAGCGAGATCAAAACGATGATTCAGACATTTATGGATTACATGGCAAAAATGAATGTAGGAGGTGAATGAGATGCGAAAGCTGTATGCAGACATCAGCGAGCATAACAATGTAACAAGCTTAAGCGCTTTAGATGGTGTCATGATTCGCGCTGGGTATGGTGACGAAGCCGGGGGCGCGGTCGATAAGAAGCTGGATAAGCATGTAAAGCTTGCAGAGAAAGCAGGGATTCCGTATGGTTTTTACTGGTATGGCTACAGTCAGACACCAGAGCAGGCGAAAAGCGAAGCGGCGTTTTGTTTGAAGACGATCAAAAAGTATAAACCAACGCTGCCGATCGCGTATGACCTGGAAGATGGTGACGGTTATAAAGCGGCGCATGGTGGTATCCCATCGAAAAGCGTAAATACGCAGATCGTGATTAACTTCTGTGAAGCGCTGGAAGATGCCGGATATTTTGCGATGTATTATGTGAATTATGACTGGTGGGCGAATCGTATATATAGTACAAAGCTGTTAGATTATGCGCTCTGGCTTGCGTGGTGGGGGCGTGTTACAAAACCGGATGTTGGTAGTAACGAGTATATGTGGCAGTATACATCAGATGGCGGTGTGAGAGGTATTAACGGACGGGTCGACCTGAACTATTGCTACGTGGACTTCGTCAGCGTGATCAAAGAAAATGGATTAAATGGGTACACCCCTACCGGTTCCGGCGGCACAACCCCAAGCACAAAACCAAGTACCGGTCTCGAAGTTGGAGATAAAGTGAAAGTGTTGAAGGCAGTTCAGTATGACAACGGCAATACGTTCGGTGTCTATTACAATACCTATGATGTGATCGAAGTAAAAGGGGATCGTATCGTGATCGGTATCGGAAATACGGTTACTGCCGCGGTTCATCGAAAGAACTTGAAGAAGGTGTAACATGCGATATATTCCGAAGGCTTTACCGTATAACACATCAAGGTATGATGCAATTACATTCTATGAGAAAGAAAAGTATTTATGTGAAAAAGCGTTGAAGGAAGAACCGGAAAATGAGTTTTTTAAGGATTGCCTGAACACGATCACAGTATATCTGATGATGTTACGAAAAAGCGATGAAGAGATCGTAAACCGCTTGGAGATATGAGATGCAACCGGGACAAAAGCTAGTAGCGGATGATGGCTATCAGGTATTGCTATTCCCGTTACTGGTGATAAACATCACACAGACATCCAGCCCGAGCAGTTTTTCGCACTGTTGCGGGCATCCGTTTGACTGTGTGGGAAATACCGTGAGAGCACCTTATTATGCACCGTGTGATTGTCGGTTATATTATACGAATGACTCGAGTGTGGGAAATTCTCGAAGCTGGGTGAGCATCGAGCCGGTGCATACTCCATCCGGGCTAAAGTATGTTAGCTTTCAGTTCACACACGACAATGCGCCGCCTTATTCCACGATCGGAACGGTGGTGCGACAAGGTCAGTTGATCGGTCGAACAGGGACAGCCGGTTTCGTAACCGGCGATCATGTGCATATCGATCAGGCGAGCGGGCAGGATATACCGATGATATCCAGTGGTATCACATGTTCAGGGGGCAATTTATGCTACATGTTGTCCGGATCTGAACAGCCATATGATATCTTTTATATCAACGGTACCAGCGTCATAAACGACATGGGTTTAAACTTTCAAGAGTACAGCGGCGGGGTGTCCCCGGGGCCCCCGGGGCCCCCGGGCGGGACACCATCAAAAATGAAATTCATGTATTATTTAAAAAGGAGATGGTAACATGAGGACAGCATCAGAACATACTGCACGATTAGCCGAACTGCTGGACATCGTAGGAGATGAAAACAGGGAAGCAGTTGAAGCAGTGATGGACGATGTGCGAAACGACTATGAGGAAGCAACGGGATATTTAGCGAAATATGGTAATATCACCGATGGAGCCTTTGAAGCAAATGATGATTATGCGACAAACTGGCGGGAAAAGTATGAGGCTGAGAAAGAGCGATATAGAAAGCGTTGGATGGATGGTATCGATGTGGTGGATAAAGCAGAAGGAGCTGATATTGACCCGTCCGGCGCGGATGAAACAAAGATCAGAAGTTATGCGGAACTTCTGGGGCGAGAGGAGGAATAAGAAATGCCAACAATTCCAGCAAAAGCAACACAGGTAAAAGCAACTAATGCGGATTATTTGAACAGCATCCGAACGATGTCAAGCGAATACTATCGAGCGAATGTGCCTGAGGTGCAAGCGATCGTAAACGATTATGTGCGCATCGGTAGCATGATCGTGGATAATCCGATCTTGAGAAATGAATTTTATACGAATCTGGCGAATCAGTTTGCGTTTATCTTCGGCACATCCAAGGTGTTCCGCAGTCGATATGCGGCGTATCATAAAGGGGTGTTCAGTCTGGGTGAACTGGTAGAGGAATACTTTGTGGAGATCGCAAAGCCGAACCGATACAATCCGGCGATTGCTGAAACAGAGGTTTTCAAGCGCGTAAAAGATAATGTTCATAGTGCCATCTATGAAACGAATGTAAAGTGCTTCTATAAGTCAACCATTCAGGAACAGGATCTGCGCGCTTGTCTGACACGAGAAGGCGGTGTTTATGACCTGATCGGTTCGATCATCCAGAGCATGAGCAACGGACGTGAGTATGATGATATGAATATCATTAAATACCTGCTCGGTCGGTTGGTGCTCGATGGAAAAATTAAGGTCGTAACGGTTCCGGATGCAACAGCAGAAGAAGCAACGGAAATGACATCAAAGCAGGTTGCAAAGATCATGAAAGAGAACTTTGATAACATGACATTCCCGCGCGCTGACTTTAACTATGCCGGGGTCATTAACTGGAGCGAGCCGGGCTATATGCGATTCATGCTGACAACCAAGTTCGGTGCAACCTATGACATCGATGTACTGTCGGCGGCATTCCAGCTGAACTATGCGAACTTCATGGGCCAGGTAGACAAAGTGGACGATCTCACGAATGTGGACTTTACACGATTAAACGCGTGTCTGGTAGAAGCAGGACAGGAACCGGTTGCCGAGTACACCGCAGAGGAAATTTCAGCGTTGAAAACGATCGTAGCATTCAACTTTGACGAGGCATTCATGCAGATCTATACGCGTCTGATCGAGTGGGGAGAGATGCCAAACCGAGAAGGTCTCTACTGGAACAACTGGCTTCACTTCTGGGGACTGTATGCATCCAGTCCGTTTGCCCCGGCTGTTGCCTATGCAACGCAGAGCGGATCTGTGACAGGTGTTGAGGTATCACCAACGGCAGTAACGCTTGCAGTAGGCGCATCAATCTATCTGGAAGCAACCGTGGAAGGAACCGGCTTCTTCTCAAAAGATGTCACTTATGAATCTAGTGCGGAAACTGTTACCGTGGATGCAAACGGAAGAGTTCACAATGATTCTCTGACATCAGGAACGGCAACGATCACCGTTAAGAGCAAACAGGATCCGAGCAAAACGGCAACTTGTACGATCACGGGTGCTTCGGTAACCGCATAATGATACAGATCGGCGATGTATCATCGATACAACCGCAAACAGATGTCGCATTGTTGAAGGGAGTACAGTGTGAATTGATGGAAGACACGCTGTACTTCTCTTCTGCATCTGCTCAGTATAACTATTTCTGGGGGAAACGTGACCCATCGTTGACATGGTCTCAGACAACACCCGTGAGTGTCATGAATGGGGTATTGAATGTGAAAGCCAACGCTGATAAAGTGATGGAATGTAACTATCTGATGATACGAAATCAAAACTTTTCCTCAAGGTGGTATTACTGCATCATCACAAAAGTGGATTATTTAAGCCCGAACAGCTGCCAAGTAAGGTTCACCGTGGACGCGGTGCAGACATACTTTTTCGACTATGAAATCGAAAACGCGTTTATCATCCGCGAGCATGTATCTGATGATACGATCGGTGCGCATACGATTCCGGAAGGGTTAGAAACCGGGGAGTATCTGATCGACAGTATTGTTGCACCAGCGACAACTTGGTTTAGTGATTTTGTAATTGCTATATACTCCACTTATGACGGCGAGATACAACCGGTGGATGGTGCTATCAGGGATAACATGTATAGCGGTGTAGCCCCTCAATTCTTTGAAGCGACAGCAGATGGAGTTTCCGCAGCTAATAGGTTATTACAGGCTTTAGTTGAAGATAACAAGAGCGATAGTATTGTCAGCATCTTATGGATACCGAAAGCATTTCAAGACGGCGTAGCAGCTTTACTAACTGCAAATAGGCCGACTTCTTTAAATGGCTATGTACCGGAAAATAACAAGCTATTTACATATCCGTATGTAAATTGTGTGTTATCAAACAACAATGGGGTAAATCAAACGCTCATGTTTGAATTATCTGATAATCGGGCGCAAATAAGTTTGAACTACAAAACAGCCATGAGTTGCAACCCATCGATCATATGTATACCGGTAAATTATAGGGGTCATGATTATGATATTGCTAGTAAAGTTATTCAAACAGGCTTTCCTATGTGCGCCTATGCGATCGATTCATACAAAGCCTATCAGGCGATGAACGGTGGGGCTATTGCCACCGGTGTTTCACAGGCTCAAAGCGTGGCAGGCGCGACCGCGCAGGGAGCAACGAGCGGTGCGGCAATGGGTGCCGCACTGGGAAGTGTAATACCGGGGCTAGGAAATGCCGCTGGTGCCGCTGGCGGTGCGATTCTCGGTGGACTGGCTGGGGCACTTTCTTCACTGGGTCAGGTTCAGGGTAAAATGGATATGCCGCTAGTGGCATACGGGACAAGCGGTGGAAATGCGCAGTACCAGGTATTCGATGATTACCCGGAAATAGCAACCATATGCGCGTATGTGCAAACGATCCGTGCCGAGTATGCGCGCTGCATTGATGATTTCTTTACGATGTATGGATACAAGGTAAACCGGCAGGGGATCCCGAGCCGCCATGCAAGAGCGAACTTTACCTATACGCAGTGTTCGGATATCCGCATCGGCGGTAATGTGCCGCAGGTTTACATGGAGCAGATCGCCGCACGTTATAAAAGCGGTATTCGGTTCTGGTCAGACACGGCGAACTATCAAAACTATAGAGTGAGCAATAAACCTTTAGGGGGTGATACCGAATGAGTACGAACAAGTGGAACTATAAGCAACAGAAACGCTTAAATAATATTTCATACCTCATGTGGTTCGACTACTTAGCGGCTTTGTGTCAAGCAAGGTTTAAATGGGAATTGCCGGATACCGCGAATGAAGAAATGCTGGAAAGAGCTATGTTCCGGAACGCAAAGGCGGTATTCTTTCAAGATGAAGGTTTAGTAACAGCAGATTCACCCGGTATCGTAACACTTCCGTTCATGCAAACGTCAAACTTCACGATCTATGGATATCCGAAGGAGCTGAAACCATTCAGCTATTACACCGGTGCGCCGAACTATGATTATATACCTATTTCGGATTGCGTTGTGTGCTTTGCTAACATCGGTCGATATTCCGACTGGACGATCGTAGACTATTATGCAAGCCGGCTTTCCGATGCACAGCGGACGATTGACATCAACCTTGCGCAGCAGAAGTCGATTGCCGGGGCGATGGTAGGAAGTGATGCGCAGAAAAAAAGCATGGAAGCTGTTATCAAGCGGATCTCTGAAAATACACCGTTTATCGTTGTAGATAAAGATATGTTCGATATGGCTGCGCTGAATCCATCCAGCAATTCATTTATGGATATTCGCTTTGATGTGCCGTATATCGCAGATAAAGTACAAGTGTATATGCACAACCTTGTGAATGAGTTTCTTACAAAAATCGGTATCGAGAATACAACGCAGGACAAGCGAGAAAGAATGGTTGCGGATGAAACAAATGCAAACATCGGTTCGGTGGAGATGGCGCGAAGGATCGCCATGCGTCCGCGCGAAAAAGCGGCGAAAGAAGCTTCAGAAAAATGGGGGGTCACTATCAGTGTGGAATTCAATTCGCATCTGAAAACGCTTCTCAATGAAGCCTTTGATATCTTCAATGAGGAAGATGTTGATGCGATGAAAACGAGGGGGGTTAAGATCAATGATAAATCATAGCTTACCACAGTATACGATCACCATTGATTACATCATCAGGGGATTATTACATACCGACTTTGAACACACGCTGACGGACGCAGAAATAAAAGAAGCATTACCGCTTATCTTTGATTTTGATTATGGAATCGATAGTCAGTATAAGATGTTTTTTGAGTACAGCTTTATCCGGCATTATCTGTTTCGGGAAATTGCTGTCACTCCACTTGAGCGCTGGAAACAGTATTTACAGGAATTTTGCTTTGCAAACTATAAATATATTGAGGTGGTATGCAAAGCGGCGCAAACAGATTTTAACCCACTAGTAACATTTAGCTACACAGAGGACGGTGTAAGCAATCGAAAGACAAACGAGCAAAGCAACAGCAAAGGAAACACAAAGAACGAAACAACCAACAAAGGCACAGGAAAAGAAGTAACCAGTGCGTTCCCACAGGCCACACTGAATGATATGGATTATGCGAGCGGGGCAACACAAACCGAAAACAACGATCACTCACAGTCAAGCGGAACGAACACGATAAACGCAGAGCGGGACGCAACAGATGATTACACAAACCGCATCGAGCGAAAAGGGAATCAGGGGATCAGTGTAAGTGAACTGCTGAAAAGCTTTTATTTGAATGGCTTTCCTTTGATGTCGGCATTGTATAAGTCAGCGAACTATCTATTTTTCTCGGTATACTGAAAGGGGGTATAACATGAGTAAGAAGATAAACACAAGCGGGCCTTCGAGCGGTTTTATAGCAGATCCAACCATCACACCGTTCCCTATCAACTGGAACAGATTGAACAAGATCCGCTTTGAAGATGCACCAACCGACTATATTCTGCTATGTAAGTTAACAGAGAAATACAATGAAATTGTCGATTCCACAAATTCACTGGAAGAAGCGATGGAGCAATTCTTTGCATGGGTTGAGGAAAACCTGGGAACATATGCGCGTGAGTATCTACAACAACTACTTGAAGAAGGGAAGTTGTTGATAGATGTAAATTATGTACAAGAAACAGAGACATTGCAATTTGTATTTAAAAAGGGAGGTGCGTAATATGCCTGATGTAGCACATTTAGAGTTTGCAAGCGGGACATATGATATTAAAGATGAATTGGCAAGAGATGAAATTACAATCATCAATGAAAAAATAGAAAACATATTACATGGAGAACTAACAGGGTCTTTGTGTGGAAGAACATACAATAACTACATACCGGGGGTTAGTTCAGAAAGTTCAAGTGCGCCCGCATTAGGTTATATGCAGGGAATGACAACAACGCCTGCCACTATTATTATAGCTGTACGCCCCACCGGTACCTATGAAGATACAAGTAACTTAGTATGTTTATTGGAAATAAACAAAGGGACATCACAAATTACAAGAAAAAAATATTTAACAGGTTACCATGCAAATGCGCTAGCTTACAATCCTGATGAAAATGAATTATATATTGCCGCAAATTCAAGTGTAAGCGGAACGGGGGAAACCACACCTAATAACAATATCATAGTATTAGATTATACAAGCTGGAATATAAAACAAACAGTTGTACCGCCTACAAGCATAACAAACACACACAGAGTAAGGTCAGTATCATATGATAAGGTTTCAAAGACAATAATGCTAGGCGATGAAAGCACCTGTTTCCTAATGAGCAATTGGCAAACCGTGGCTAAAACAATTGAACTAAATATGAGTGATACCCTAGAAATTCCTGCAACAACAAATGTACAAACTTTAAAGCATTTTAATGGTTTGATATATCAATCAAGAATGAATCCGAGTGGAATATGTGTATATGATATGGACGGCAATTTAGTTAGAAATTATTTTGACCTGCAAATTGTCGACAATATCGCAACGGGAGAACTGGAAGACGTTTCAATCGAAGAAAACGGTGACATATTTTTTAACACAACACAGGTAATTAGATACAATCAGCAAATATTTACGTTTGATTATGCTATTTTTAAATCAAATATATATAGTGGTGGGTTCAGAAGACAACCATACCAAACACAGAAAGGAAACTATCTACAAGCATACGTGGATGTAAACAGCACCGCCTTGCAGTTAGGGACAAACGACCAACCTTTTGGAACACCGAACCAAGGTTTGCTTATGGCTAATTCCATTCCGATGGACTGCGGAATAAGACTTAACATAAAATCAACAGGTGATTATGGATGGTTTGGCGGTGTGTTCGGAAATCAGCCTATTCACTTAGATGGTAATAATAAGTGTACGTTGCACGCGTTATTAGCTTTAGCATCGAATTTAGTTATAGAGACAACAACTATCATCGCTACACCGTTTTGTAACATAAACACAGCTGCGAACCCAGCGAACATTTATATAGCACAGTCATCATCAGTTGAGTTTAGAAAATGCACATTAAACAGTGGAAGCACAAGGCAAAACAATGCTATGTTACTTGCAAATTCTAAAGTATATGTAAATGGCACAACAATAACAGGGTTTACAAACGCGTTTAGGTTACAGACAGCCGCGACATTATGGCCATACAACAATACAATGAGTGGAAATGATTATTATTATTACTGTAATGTTCCGGATTGCACGATAAAAGACAGCGGTGTCCAAACTTGGAATAATTGCAATCCGTCTGGTTATCTACCAGATAACACCTCAAGCACATGGCAGGTAGTAGATTTTACACAAAGTGGCCTAACAGTTACAGTAAAAAACCCTAAAGCAGTAGTAAATAAAATGCGAATGTTCACGGTAGCATGGCAATACCAAGCAACAAAAAAACACTATTTTACATTCTTATCAGCTGGCTACGTCAACGTAGTAAGTGGCTTTGGTAGCGCTGGATATGAAACAATAACTAACATATCCTGCACCGATAATGACGATGGTACCTTTACTTTCGCTTTTACGCTAAAACAACAGCCACTAGCAGGCGGCGCATGGAATGACCTTACAAGTGGCGCAACGTTTGAAGTTACATCGATAAGAACACTATCATAAGCCCGGAATATCTGGGCTTTATTTTACTCTGCATTTCTGTCAACCCCTTTCCCTCAAAAAAATACACAAAACTTTTTCATCACGCACAGCACCGCAGAAAGTGGGCGCACAGCGTGGCACGGTTTTGTGTAGCGCAGCGTGTTGCAGTTTTGTGCAGCGCAGATGGGGAAAAAATGTTGTGTGTGTGCACCTACCCT
>ERZ780203.1586-NODE-1586-length-15559-cov-2.954721_pt1 | contig 15559 bp, 16 predicted proteins | sample MGYA00511168_ERZ780203 | MGnify/ENA primary metagenome ERZ780203 (study PRJEB29588, sample SAMEA2156577) | human gut metagenome | biome: human gut; feature: human-associated habitat; material: faeces | place: Denmark | collected 2008/2010 ...
TTAGTTGCGGCTGGTTCCAAAAAAGAAATTATTGGACTGGATCTTTATGAAAAATATAAAGAAGAATGTTTGCTTCAATTTACCGGGAAAAATATGTGGGATTTGTCATGTAATCAAAAAAATATTGTGAAGTATATTAATGGTCAATATAGATTGCCACAAAAGAAATTTGATAAGGACTTATTTTTAGAAAAATGCAAAAAACGCTTTGGAAATAAGTATGATAAAGACATTGCAACTGTTATTGAAACTGCAAGCCATCAAAAACATGGAACAATGGTAATTGTTTCAGAGACAGCTGAAAAGGAAAGTAAGGAATTAGTCAATGCCAAGAAGGGAACTGCTATAGAAAAGAAAAACTTGACAAAAGTTGATAAGGATTTAATTATAGGTTTGAGTTCAATTGATGGAGCTTTTATGATTGATCCATACGGCAAATGTTCAGGAATAGGGCTGATTATCGCAACTCCCAACGCTGGGCAGGGAACGCCAGAAAGAGGGGCGAGGTATAATTCGGCGGTTAATTATATTGAAAATAATAAAAAAGTATTGTAGTTGTAATCTCTGAGGATGGGATGATAGATATTTTGTAATGTTTAGATTGCTTGTATATATTTTTGGTGCATTTAAACTGTATCCCTTGTCATCTCAACAAACTCAGGAATTTCATTGCCATCGATTTTTCTGATTCGGCGTTGACGGTAATAAAAGCAGTTCTCACTGATGTGCTTTTTCAACACACCAGAATTAAACAGAGAGTCCACTGGCTCACAGTTCTCTGATCATAGTGATCCACTGTTGAGTGCGGACCTGTGCAACAAGTTGATGCATGATGATGCCTCCTTTGGTAGTCTTAATGGGACTTGAAAAACTATCAAGTAATGTTTGGAGTCATTATCTCAAAATTTATGTGTGGTTGGAAGGACGGGCGTTGTACCGTTTACGTAAGGAATTTTGCTTCCATAATTTTCCGTTGACAAAAGGTAAACGCTCCATAGCGTTTACTATCAATTGTAGGAAAAAGATGTTTAATAATTAACGTAAGTATGCTTGTTATGGATCTAGCAAAAAATATTCGGTGCATTGTCAAGAGTCAGTACAAATTAAAATGCCATCATCCAAGAGCAGTTTTTTATGGGAATTGACCATGCACTGTTTCTTTTCTGCGACCGTAAATGCGATAGGGTCAAAGCAATATTAAAAGAATCTTTGGATGATTATTTGTTTAACTGGTAAAAGAGCGTTGAAATTATAAGGGTGCATTCAAAAGAAAGTGTAGATAAGTCTATGAGCAGCGGTATGGGCAATGAAACAAAAAAATTAGAGGCTGAGATTGATGCTCTTAAGAAACGAATTGAATACCTGGAGCAAATCTTAGATCAGGCAGGTATTCCATATGATGTTGAACAAAATTCAGAACCAAAGTCTGCGGACAATAGTGTAGAGGCTGATAATCTGATGCCATACATCATCCCGGAGACGATCACACCAAAACACGCCAACTATTTCTATTCATTCTTCAAGGGCAGAAGTGATGTCTATAGCAAGAGATCAGGAAAGCCGAATCCCAAAACCGGAAAGACAGGATATTACACACAGTGTTGGAACTATTGGAAAAATGGTTTATGCCCAAAACGCGAGGGTAAGCAGATAAAATGTGGTAACTGTGAAAATCAGAAGTATAAAAGTTTGACAGGAAATGACTTGTTGATGCATTTACGTGGAGATAGGGAAGACTGCTCAGATGTAATCGGTATCTATCCGATGTTGCCGGATGAAACTTGTAATTTTCTGGTATTTGACTTTGATAACCATGATAAAGAGAATCAACTGGATGATGGAGCTAACACAGGTCTCGCATGGAAAGAAGAAGTAAATGTATTGCGGGAAATCTGTGAGAAAAACCAAATACGCGCGTTAACAGAACGGTCAAGATCTGGACATGGGGCACATATCTGGATCTTTTTTGAAAAGGCAATTTCGGCAGAAAAAGCAAGAAAATTTGGTGATGCACTTTTAGAAAAAGGGGCAGAATCTGTCAACTTAAAAACGTTTCAGTCGTATGACCGCATGATCCCGGCTCAAAATCATTTGCCGGAAGGTGGACTCGGAAATTTAATTGCGCTCCCACTGCAGGGACAGGCGTTAAAGAAGGGGAACAGCGCGTTTATTGACAAAAATTGGAAACCATTTGCAAACCAATGGAAGCAGTTGGGGAAAGTCCAGAGGCTATCGGAAGAATTTGTGGATAATTGTATTAAGGAATGGGTCGAGCAGGAGAAAACATCGATGGTGGAAGAAATTCCTAAACCGTGGAAAAAGAGAACTATGACTTTCAACCCAAAAGATTTGGATGGGAAACTGCAGGTTATATTGGCAAATCGCGTTTATATTGATATCACGAATGTAAAGCCAAGAATGCAGAATCAGATTAGAAGAATAGCAGCATACAGTAATCCAGAGTTTTATAAAAATCAGGCAATTGGGCGTTCTGTACAGGGAATCCCGAGATTTATTTCCTGTAGTGAGGAGGACGGGAAGTATATCAGTATTCCTAGAGGATGCTATGAAAAATTGCAGGATATGTTGAAAAATGCGAAAATTCAGGCAGAGATTAAAGATGAACGTCAGGGCGGGAAAAAGATTCGGATTTCTTTTAAGGGGGCGTTATACCCGGAGCAGCAGGAAGCGGCGGATCAGCTTTTAAAATATGATCAGGGGGTTCTCTCGGCGGCAACAGCGTTTGGAAAGACGGCGGTAGGTTCATGGCTCGTTGCTGAAAGAAAAGTGAATACGTTGGTATTAGTACATAATACGGAGATCATGAAAAACTGGGTGGAAGACTTTGGAAAGTTTTTATGTATCGATGAACCATTGCCGGAATATCGGACACCAACAGGAAGATTAAAGAAACGAAAAAGTGTGATTGGAAGAAAAACATCCGCACATGACTCAATGAACGGAATTCTGGATGTTGCGATGATCTCGTCGTTAGGCCGGGAAGATAAGATCAATGAAATCGTGAAACAGTATGGAATGGTTATCATGGATGAGTGTCATCATGCAGCGGCACAGATCGCACAGGAAGTTTTAAATGAAGTGAATGCCAAATATGTCTACGGGCTTACTGCTACGCCGAAGAGGGATGATGGGCAGGAACAGAAGATATTTATGCAGCTTGGATCAATCCGTTATAAATATACCGCAAAGGACCGGGCGAAGAAACAGGGAATTGAACATTTTGTTTATCCAAGATTCACACGCCTGATCAGCCCGGAGATTAAGAAACTGTCCATGAATGCGGCAAATAAACTTATTATCGGCAGTGAAATCAGAAATAATCAGATCATAGATGATGTGAAACAGTGTCTGGAGCAGAAGAGAACACCGCTTGTTATTACGAAAAGCAGAGTTCATGCAGAATATTTATATAAGAGATTAGAGAGTCTGGTAGATCATATCTTTCTACTGGAGGGTGGAAGAAAGCTTAAGGAGCGGGATGAAATTCGTGAACAGATGAAGAGAGTTCCTGCGGATGAATCTGTGATTCTTGTGGCGACAGGGCAATATATCGGTGAGGGTTTTAACTATCCGAGACTGGATACTATGATGCTGGCGATGCCAATTTCTTTTGAAGGAAATGTAGAACAGTATTCAGGACGTCTGCACCGTGATTATGATACAAAAAAAGATGTCATTATTTACGATTATGTGGATATGCATATTCCGCAATTGGAGAGGATGTATCATAAGCGGATGAAGACATATCGGAAAATGGGCTATAATATTTGTGTGCCATCGCCAGCAGGAATACAGCAGGTTAATGTGATTTATGATTTTGAATCATACATTGAGGTATATAAAAAGGATCTCGAAAGTGCGAACAAAGAGATCATAATTTCCAGTCCTGGAATAAATAAAAATAAGATTGAGACTATGATAGACATCTGGAGAAATGTGCAGGAAAGAGGCACAAAAGTGATCGTGTTGACTTTGAACCCAGAAAAGTACCCGAAAGAGCGCATAGAGGCTACGGCACAATTGATACAGATGATGAAGAATAACGGGGTGTTAGTAGAAATAAGGCAGCAGATGCATGAACATTATGCGATCATTGATCGAGAGGTCGTCTGGTATGGAAGCATGAATTTGCTTTCCAGGGAAAGGGAAGATGATAATTTGATGCGGATCAGAAATGCGGAAATAGCGGGAGAGCTGTTGGAGATAGATTTTGGATGATATGAGGTTTTTGACTTCCTGAATATATGTTTGCAAATTGCAGGATTATAAGTTGTTTTATAACCTGAAAAGCGAGATAGGAAATGCTGTTATTCAGCCGAATCACTGATTTCTATTGAATAGGTTTTCAAGTTTCGTCCTCGACAGCTTTCCCCTTTTTCGCTGATTATTGTGTGTGTGGATCTTTGTCGGTGTCATGACCTACAGCCAGTGTGCTTTTGTCGAAGCGTTCATCAATGAGCAACAGAAGGCCTGGATTACCGCTCATGTTCATATGTACGAGTTCTTTGGTGGCGTTACGTCGATTCTGGTGCCAGACAATGCTCCTACAGCAACGAACCGTAAGCAGAGTGATAAATATGAGACTGTTCTGATCAAATCCTATGAGGAACTAGCGCAGCATTACAACACTGCTATCATCCCGGCAAGGGTACATACCCCGAAGGATAAGCCAAGTGCAGAAGGAAAAGCTGGCCCTGTCTCCACATGGATCACAGCAGCGCTTCGTGATGAGCAGTTTTTCTCTCTGGCAGAGTTGAACCAGAAAATCAGGAAAAACTCAAAAATACAACGAGGCTTCTTTTCAAAAGAAAATGGGGAGCCGACAGAAGCTGTTTCTCGAAGATGAGAAGTCATTGCTCATGCCCCTGCCTGCTACCCGCTTTGAATTAGCTGAATATCGTACCGCCACAGTACAGTTCATCACATTACCGCAGACAAAATGTACTACTCGGTGCCTTATCAGTATATCAAAGATAAGGTTGATGTGCGAGTGATAGATACTACAATTGAAATTTTCAAATAGAACAAATTTTTTGAGATGGGGTGTAATGATAAGAAATTTCTGCTATAATAATAACAAAGAAACAAAATAGGAGGGAGGTAGCATTATGCCAGCAGTAAATGTTAATATCGAGCCAGAAATAATAAAATGGGCACTAAGCCAGACGCAGAAAGAAAAACTGGGCGATAAGTTAATGAGCCATATTACCCAATGGCTTAATGGTACAAAGACTCCTACGTTTAATCAGATAGAGGATTTCAGCAGAAAAGCGAATATTCCATTAGGCTACTTCTTCCTACAGACGCCGCCTGTAGAGCAATTGGATTTATTGGAATATAGGACAGTTGATAGCATCCAGTTGGTCAATCCAAGTCGTAATCTGATAGATACTGTTCATGAAATGGAGAATATTCAGGATTGGATGAGGGATTACAGACAGGATTTGGGGTATGATACTCTTACTATAGTAGGCTGCATGAAGAACAGTGGGAATGTTCAGACCATCGTGAATAGAATTCGTAAAGATTTGGAATTGGACATTAAATGGTATGAGAGATGCAAAGATTCCAGAGATGCATTCGGGGTTATTAGGAGCCAAGTGGAGGCATGCGGTGTTATTGTAATGATGAATGGCATCGTAGGCAAGAATACGCATAGAACATTAGATATAAATGAGTTCAGAGCATTTGCGATGATAGACGAATGGGCTCCGCTTATTTTTATTAATGCGGCAGATTCTAATGGAGCACGGTTATTCTCTTTATTGCATGAGGTTGCACACATTTGGATTGGGCTGGATGATTTATATAATGACAGGCATAACCGAGTAGATGGTGTAAGCTCCGTAGAAGTACTGTGCAATGCTGTAGCAGGTGAACTGCTTGTACCGAAATATATTTTTTTGGATAAATGGGATGATAATGCAGCAGATATAGAAAAAGCTATTACAGAACTGGCGGGATATTTCCGATGCGGTGAAAGCGTAATTGCAAGGAAAGCGTTGGATTGTAAAAAAATAACGAGGGATGTATACACCAAAATAGTACAGACTGCAATCAATAATTACAATCAGATAAAAGAAAAACGGGAAAGTTCTGGAGGCAACTATTACAATACAATGTTTTCTCGTTTAGATGGACATTTTGTAAATGCATTATGTGAGAGTATCAACATGGGCAGAACTTCTTATACAGAAGCTTATCGCTTGACTAACACCAGTGGTAAGACATTTCCTGAGGTGGTGCGGCATTTTGGAGGTGTAGAATGGTAGAAGAAAAATTTTTGATTGACTCGAATTCATTCATGACACCGTACAGGCAGTATTATGCGTTTGATTTAGTACCTACTTATTGGAAAGAACTGTCAAAATGTATGGACACAGGAAAAATCGTTTTGCTTGATATGGTAAAGGGAGAAATTGATAAAGGGCGGGATGATTTAGCTGAATGGGTAGATAAACAGACGGGATTTATAATTTGTAATCATGTTAATGCAACTATTATAGGTAAATATCAGGAAATATTGCAGTATGTACAGAATTGCGGCTTGTATAAAGAGCAGGCATTGCGGAATTGGGGTTCAGCCGATATCGCGGATCCGTGGTTGATTGCAGCAGCTGCGGTGAATGATTATACAATTATTACTGCCGAGGTTCCATCGAGTGGGTTAAGTCCAAAGATTCCGAATAAAAATGCTAAGATACCCGATGTGGCAAGAGTATTCGGGGTTCGGACAGAGAATCTGTATTATATGATGAGAAAGTTAGAAATCAAAATATAGAAAATTACATAGTCATGGTTAGAAGTATTAGTTGGCATTTTTTCATGTTGCTCTGTCATGTATTCTCGAAAGATTAGAAGTCAATTTCAGTTTAGATTGATAGTATCAGGGGGTACGCTTATGGCAATAATAACAACCTTAAAAAGCATTATGGTGGGTACAGGCGGTGCTGGGAATTTGTACGAAAATATGCAGGGGCATGTGGAAAGGTAAAAGCTAATATGACATGAAAGACGCCGCAGGTTCGAATCCTGCAGTTCCCGTTGGGCTACTGGTAAGTAGCCCTTTTTTAATTAGCAAACCAGGAGGTCAACCATGGTAAACGCACCTATTGCAGGTAAACGCTCCATAGCAAGTACCTGTTCCTCCACTCCTTTTTCTGCCATAATAGTCTCACACTATACAGAGTCAAAAAAGTTAAGTACTCAACTTTTTTGACCGCCTATGGAGGTCTATCTATGAGCAGTCAAACAAGTTTAGTTGCTGAACAGGTTCGGTTGCAGCAATGGGCGGCACAGATCCAGGATTGTAAAAACCGCCCTGCAGATATGAAAGTAGAAACCTGGTGCAGTGAGCATGGCATCACAAAAGCGAATTATTATTATCGTCTGAAAAGAGTCCGCAAAGCATGTTTGGAGGTCTACAATCCAGAACCGGCGTTTGTGGAGCTTCCTCAGCCGACAGAGAAAGCTCTGCCCCGGGAAGACAGCAGCTTAAAACCGACAGCTATTCTGCGAAATTCCAGAGGATTGGCACTTGAAATTTATAATCCTGTCTCTAAAGATATGCTTCAGTGTATCCTGGAGGTGCTGTCTAATGCTGAATGACGCCACAGGTCTGAAAAAGATCTATCTTGCAGCTGGTTATACCGATTTGCGGAGAGGAATGGATGGTCTCGCAACGATCATCCGGTTCCGGTTTCAGCTCGATCCGTATGATAAAAATACGCTCTTTCTTTTCTGCGGGAAGAAGACGGACCGGATCAAGGGACTCTTATGGGAAGGGGATGGGTTCCTGCTTCTTTACAAGAGACTGAGCAACGGTGCCTTCAACTGGCCACGTTCCGTAGAAGAGGCGTTGGAAATATCCCCGGAACAGTATACGATGCTGATGCAAGGGCTTGAAATTCTCCCCAAACATCCGATCAGGCCAAATGATCCGCCTAAAAGATTGATGTAACATTTGTGCATTATGGAGAAAAAATTTCTATATTTCACAGAAGAAAAGAGAATCTCTTCCGTTTCATAAAGCTTATCCACAGAATTCAGTCCGCAGGAATCAAACCACACGGTTTCGGGCAGAAAAATCGTTCTGAATCTGTGGATAGCAGTACAGAACATCTGGAATCCTGAAAAGCTATCCCAGGTGCTCTGTACTGTTATCCACCGTCATTATGCCGAAAGGAAAACAGGCGCCAAGTGGCAGAAAACGTACAGATCTGGTACAATGGACTCATTGAGAAAATGAGTTCCTGCCATGGCGATGAAGTTCACAGAAGAACAGTTAAACAGCTTTGATAAATCTATGCTGATCCAGTTATTTTTGAATCAACAGGAACAGTTAGAAAAGGTCAGTGCCGACCTGCATTCCCTGGATACGAAGATGCAGGCAATGATGGAACAGCTGATCCTGGCTAATAAGAACCGGTTTGGACGTTCCTCTGAAAAAATGGAGGATGCCCAGCAGCTCCGTTTTGCTGAAGTGGATGGAACCATTGTGTTTTTTAATGAAGCCGAAGCTGTCTGTGATCTGGAGGCACCGGAACCAGAGACTCTGGAGCCGGCACCGGAACGCAGAAAAAAAGCAACCGGTAAGAAAGCACAGGATATGTCCGGGCTTCCTACAAATCGGATCAACCACTACATGACCGAAGAAGAATTAACAGCAGAATTCGGTGAAAACGGCTGGAAACAGCTTCCAGATGCTATTACACGCAGATATCGTTTCATTCCGGCAAAAGTCGAGGTGGATGAGCACCATGTTGGTGTATATGCCAGCAAAACAGACGGGCACATGATAAAAGCAACGCATCCCAAAAGCCTGCTTCATGGAAGCCCCGTATCCGCTTCGCTCGCTGCTGCGGTCATGAATGGAAAATACGTAAACGCGGTCCCTCTTTATCGCCTTGAACAGGAATTCCTTCGATATGGCCTTGCCATAACCAGGCAGAACATGGCGAACTGGATGATCCGGCTGGGAGAAGAATATCTCGCCGTTTTGTATGATCACCTTCATTCGCTGCTTTACAGCTATCATGTCATCCAGGCTGATGAGACACCGGTATTGGTAAACCGGGATGGCCGCAGTGCCGGTTCCAAGAGTTATATGTGGGTGTACCGTTCTGGCCACATGTATCCGGAAAAACAGATCATCCTTTATGAGTATCAGCGGACAAGAAATGCCTCTCATCCCCGGGAATTCCTAAAGAATTATTCCGGCATTTGCGTGACGGATGGCTATCAGGTCTACCATACACTGGAAAAAGAGCGTGAAGACCTGACGATAGCCGGGTGCTGGGTCCATGCCCGCAGGCGCTTTGATGAAGCGCTTGCAGTAGTACCGAAAGAACGCCAAAAAGAATCCGCATCCTATTTGATCTTAAAGCAGATCCAGACGATCTACAGAAAAGAAGGAAAGCTAAAGGATCTCTCATCGGAAGAACGGCTTTCCCAGCGTCAGGTGGCTATAAAGCCACTGGTAGACGCTTTGTTTGCGTACCTAAAGCAGCATGAAAGCGAGGTCGGAACAGAAAAGCTGAAGGATGCCTTCAGTTACGCTCTGAATCAGGAAAAATATCTCCGGGTTTTCCTGACAGATGGGGATGTCCCTATGGATAATAACGCCTCTGAGCACGCGATCCGCGGATTCTGTGTTGGAAAGAAGAACTGGCAGATGATCGATACGATCAATGGTGCGAAATCATCCGCGATTATTTACAGCATCGCAGAGACGGCAAAAGCGAATAACCTAAAACCATACGAATACTTTGAACACCTTCTGACAGAGATCCCCAAGCGCATGGATGACAGCGACCGGTCATTCTTAGATGACCTGCTTCCATGGTCGGAAAAGTTGCCGGACGTTGTCAGAAAACCGAAAAAGCAATGAAGCAGAGCCGCGGAAGCGGCTTTTAGCTTATAGGGTACTTGGTATGGAGCGTTTACAATGCTATGGACAAGACAAGTAGTATGGTGTATAGTTTAAAAACGTATTAGGTAAAAGAAATCTAGTGTTTTACTCTAGCTTGGTCAATAAAAAGTTTGTTTAAACAGCAACCAATAAAAAATAAGGTCAAATATGACAGTATTGACGTTCCGTTTTTTTCCTGTGTAAGGTATAATCTAAACTACAACCAAAGCGGGTGACAGGAGGTATAAGAAATGATCACAGGAGAAGAAATAAAAAATGCGAGACAGAGAATAGGAAAGACACTGGAAGAATTAGCGAATGAAACGGACTATTCACCAAGGCAATTAAGTCGTTTTGAAAAAAATGAAAATTTAGTACGCTATGATAAGTTTCTTCAGCTTATTGTAGCTTTAGAATTATATAAACCAGTTCAGAAGGTGGATTTATAGAATGATATCAAAAACAGCAAAGACAAAAAGCATTATATTAGATTTATTATCAGATGGAATGGAGCATACTTCAGATGAAATGAGAAGTCGCTTACGCGAAGAGGGAATAGAAGTCGATAAGCAAAGTAGCACTTTAAAAATGGCTATTTATCAATTAAGAGTTAATGGCAGTGAAATATATTCACGAGACAGAGGAGTTTATCAGTTGAAAGAAGAAAAAAAACAGGCTATGTTAGCGGAATTTATAACACTGATGCCGGAAGAAAAGAACACTTCATATTATACGTATATTCATACAGACGGAAATATTGTTTTAAATGGTAAACTTAACAGAGAAATAGACAGCAGACAGATTGAAATTAAAATAACTAATGATGGGGTGAAAATAGCACTTATTCCCAATGGAGAGAAGAACCATAGATTTACTAAAAGTGGAAAAACTAAGAATATGGAGCTCTTAAAAAGACTAAAGAGTAATCATATTAGTGTTCCGACTGCATATGAGATGAAATTGGATAAAAAAACAGGAGTATGGATTGGAACAGTAAACAAAAATAATGTAAAAAAGGGAAAGCAAATTACAAAAAAATAAATTTAAATATATTCATTTATTATTGCTGCATTGCGAAGTTGGTTTCAATCCTGAAAAAGCAAGAAGATTAAAGTAGTATGCATTAGTTTATTAAAGTGTGATTCTAAGAAAAGAATTAGGAAGGCAGAAAGATTTAGGAAATTCATCATTTTTCTAATATTATTGTATGGACCGCCGGAAAATGATATAATCGGGATAACTGTCGTCGGACAGGAAATAAAAATTTGAAAGACAGGAAGATTTACATATGTGTGGAATTGTTGGATTTACAGGACATAGACAGGCGGCCCCGATCCTGCTTGAGGGACTTGCGAAATTAGAGTATCGCGGATATGACTCTGCGGGAATCGCAGTACGTGACGGAGAGAAAGACGTGGAGATCGTCAAGGCGAAAGGCCGTCTCCGCGTTCTCGCAGAGAAGACGAATGATGGAATGGCGATGCATGGAACATGCGGGATCGGGCATACGCGCTGGGCGACGCACGGGGAGCCGAGTGAGCTGAATGCGCACCCGCATTGCAGCGATGACCGGAACGTCGTCGGCGTTCATAATGGAATTATCGAGAATTACCAGGAACTCCGGGAAAAGCTTCAGAATAAGGGATATACGTTTTATTCCGATACGGATACAGAGGTTGCGATCAAGCTGATCGACTACTATTATAAGAAATATGAGCATACTCCGGTGGATGCGATCAACCACGCGATGGTGCGGATCCGCGGTTCCTACGCGCTTGCAGTCATGTTCAAGGATTATCCGGAGGAGATCTACGCGGCGAGAAAGGACAGCCCGATGATCATCGGCGTGGCGGATGGCGAGTCGTTTGTCGCTTCGGATGTTCCGGCAATCTTAAAGTATACGAGAAGTGTTTATTATATCGGAAATATGGAGATGTGCCGTCTTCAGAAGGGGAAAGTGACCTTCTATAACCTTGACGGGGACGAGATCGAAAAAGATCTGGTGGAGATCCAGTGGGATGCCGAGGCGGCAGAGAAAGCCGGCTATGAGCACTTTATGATCAAGGAGATCCATGAGCAGCCGAAGGCGATCCGTGATACGATCAATTCTGTCGTGAAGGACGGAAAGATCGACTTGAGCGGAGTCGGGCTTTCAGAGGAGGAGATCGCAAAGCTTGGACAGATCTATATCGTGGCGTGCGGATCGGCTTACCATGTCGGCGTTGCGGCACAGTATGTGATCGAGGAACTGGCGCAGATCCCGGTCCGTGTGGAGCTCGCTTCGGAATTCCGGTATCGGAGACTCTTGTTTGCACCGAATTCCCTGGTGATCATCGTGAGCCAGTCCGGGGAGACGGCGGACAGTCTTGCGGCGCTGCGTGAGGCGAAGGCGCATGGTGTGAAGACGTTGGCGATCGTCAACGTGGTCGGTTCCACGATCGCGCGTGAGGCGGATCATGTCTTCTATACACTTGCAGGTCCGGAGATCGCGGTTGCGACGACGAAGGCGTACAGCACACAGCTGATCGCCTCGTATCTTCTTGCAACAGAGTTTGCGCGTGTCCGCGGTGTGATCGATGAGGACCGGACGGCGGAGCTTCTTGCGGAGCTGCAGACAATCCCGGAGAAGATCGAAAAGCTTCTCGAGGACAAGGAGCGGATCCAGTGGTTTGCCGCAAAGCAGATGAATGCGCAGGATATGTTCTTTATCGGGCGCGGGCTTGACTATGCGGTCAGCATGGAAGGCAGCTTAAAGATGAAGGAGATCAGTTACATCCACTCTGAGGCGTATGCGGCCGGGGAGCTGAAACACGGGACGATCAGCCTGATTGAGCCGGGAACGCTTGTGATCGGCGTTCTGACGCAGCAGAATCTCTATGAGAAAACGGTCAGCAACATGGTCGAGTGCAAGAGCCGCGGGGCGTACCTGATGGCGCTCACGACGTATGGAAATTACAGCATCGAGGACAGCGCTGATTTCGTGATCTATATTCCGAAGACAGAGCCGTTATTCGCGGCGAGTTTGGCGGTGATCCCGCTGCAGCTGCTTGGATATTATGTATCTGTCGCAAAGGGTCTGGATGTGGATAAGCCTAGGAATCTGGCGAAGAGTGTGACGGTGGAGTAAAGAAAATAAAAAGTGTCGAGTCGTAAAGGATAACTTTTGACTTGGCACTTTTTTAGTTTATCTGTTCAGCTTCTCAACAATTACATTACACCGTTTCTTGCAAAATGCAACCCCGTAAGCAAGAATCTCTTCCTGGTCAAAAAAATTCAACTTTTTTCATTTTTCCTGTCACATTTTCGATTTTCTTACGTTTATATTAATGGAACATGTTAAGGGAAAACGGATCCTGTCGGGAAGGGCGGGAACCGGCGTCGGATATATGCGGAAAACGGCGTCGGGCAGCGGCTTTTCGTGAGGCGGGATAACGGGATCTTATGACATGATCAATAAGTTTGCGGGCGCTGTTCCGGGCTCAACACCCCATGAGACCGGGATACGGTTTTTTGATCAAATCGAAAGGCGATGGGGTCCTGACAGACAACGAATGGAGGAGGAATACATATGATCGTATCAAACAAGTACACGAAAATTGAGCGTAATGGAATGTATTATATTATTCCATCGAGCGCTCCGGAATGCCCGCATTGTGGTGGAGCTATGACGGTCCGGGACAGTAAAAGAAGAAAGCTGATCCTGTCCGACGGGACGGTACAGATGTTTGTTCTGCGCCGGTACAAATGCAAGATATGCGGACGCATCCACCTGCATCTTCCTGATATTATGCTCCCGCATAAGCACTATGCGCGGGAGGCGATCATCGAGACGGTGAGAGGAGAGCGGAACTGTTCGGCGGAGCAGTCGACGATCTACCGCTGGAACCGGGAGAAACTGCAGCTGGAATGTCAGGTGCTTCAGATGGAGAAGGAAGCCGAAAAGGAGAGCAGGACGGAAGGTGAGCCTGGCTGCCGGTGCGCGGGCAATTAAGATAACAGGGAAAATGAAAAAGCGGCAGGTGCGGTGCCTGCAATTGTGTGATCAGTGAGTATGGTTGCCGGTCAGTCAGGAATGGCTGGCCGGCCGTTTTGATAATGCCGCCTTGTCCAAGTGTGGTAAATATATAGTCCAATTATGGACAATATACAAATAGTGTCAATGTATGGTATATAGATGATATCAGGAAAAGTGTTTGTTCGGCCTGTATCTGTTCGGCTGAAACGTGTGCTGGATTGCCGTGTGCGGAGGAGAAAATGGTAAGTTACAATCGCCTGTGGGAGACCATGGAAAAGAGAAAGATCAGTCAGTACCGGCTGATCAAGGAGTTTGGCTTAAGCTCCGGTCAGATGAGCCGTCTGAAAAAGAATACATATGTCTCTACACATACGCTGGAGACGCTCTGCAGGATCTTAGACTGCAGGATCGAGGATGTAATGGAAGTTTCCTTCGAGGACGAAAAGAGCGAAAAACAGGTTCACGGACGCTGATCTTTACCGGAAAATGATTCCGATAAAGACCAGCCGTTTTTAAACCTCTTTCTCGCCGGGCTCAAAATGAGATGCGTACGATGTCTGCGACACTGCAGTTTAAGATCCTGCACAGAGTTTCCAGAGTATGAGTGGAGATATGCTCATTCTTCCGGATCCGCTGAAGCTGGCCGGAGCTGAAATGATAGCTGCGGACCAGGCGATACTGGCTGATGTGCTTTGATCTTAAGGTGTTCCAGAGTGGACTGTAATCGATCATGAGGAATGCCTCCTTTCCTTATATAATGCGGCGAAAGAGCCGCCATAGTAGAGAATAGAAGATATTGTCGGAAATTTGTGAAAATATAAGGAAAAAAGCCGGATTCTTTCGGATGTTGACAGGAATTGCAGACAACGACGGTGCTCAATGATACAAAGGAGGAAACAGTATGGTTAAATATACGAGATTATGGGAGACAATGCAGAGAAAAGGGATCAGCCAGTACCGCCTGATCAAGACATACGGGATCAGCAACGGTCAGTTGAACAGACTGCGGAAAAATTTATATATTTCAACTCATACCGTAGAAACTTTGTGCAGGATACTGGACTGCCGCGTTGAGGATGTGATGGAGATCGTGTTCGATGAGAATGAGGAGCCGCTGTGGTCTCCGGGACTGGAAGAGGAGCGGCAGAAGGAGAAAGAACTGGAAAGGAAAAAGAACAGACAGGGCTGAACGGATCTTGATGGGCGGTAATCTGCGGCTGGAAGATCCGACAGCCTGGATCAAAGCCATGGATTTTGTGAGAACGGAATTTTCAGGATGTGAGAAGACGCGGAAAACCGGTTGCTAATATTCTCTTTACCGGGTATACTGAATGAGATTAAAGATCATGGAGATAATGATTCAGCAGACCTATGCAGCGAATCCGGAAGATAGTTTTGCCGGGAAATCGTGAAGGCGCTGGAAAGTCACTCACAGAGAATATTGGAGGAACTTAAAATGGATACAATGACAGGACGCAATGTCGGAAAGACATGCCGGACCCATTACAGAGGAACTTTTAACGACGGTACACAGTTTGACTCTTCCTACGATCGTGGAGAGCCGCTGGAGTTCGTATGCGGTGCAGGACAGATGATCAAAGGATTTGATGCGG
>ERZ780203.1593-NODE-1593-length-15463-cov-4.506685_pt1 | contig 15463 bp, 16 predicted proteins | sample MGYA00511168_ERZ780203 | MGnify/ENA primary metagenome ERZ780203 (study PRJEB29588, sample SAMEA2156577) | human gut metagenome | biome: human gut; feature: human-associated habitat; material: faeces | place: Denmark | collected 2008/2010 ...
GGATTTATCGAGAACGCCATCAACTTCTATCTGGACTATCTCAGCGCAAACAACGCTGGCATGTTTCTGCCGTCCTCAGTGCAGTCCTATCTGGACGGCCGGCTGGATCAGTTTGAAGATCGCATGGCGGTGCTGCTCTACAGGCAGTCGGTGGAACTGGATATGGTCATGAGTATTCTCGCGGACTGCGTCAACCTGGATGAGGAATACTTGCGGCGAAAGCGCGCAGAGAGCGTGGCCAACGTGAAAAAACTCAATGGACGACTGCGTCTGGAGCAGATCGCCAAGCGCGCACAGGAGCAGCGGGACGGTGATGATGGATGGCAAGACTGATCGTCAAGAGTCCGTATATCAAGTGTGGCGGTGGTCAGGGTGCAGACGGTTACATGAGGTACATTGCGACGCGGGAGCGGGTGGAGATCATCCCGGATGACCGTCCGCCAACCCGCAAGCAGGAACAGCTCATCACAAAGCTGACGAAAGACTTCCCGGATGTGAAGGAACTGCTGGAGAAGGGCTGCGTCAAAAAGACCGGCCTGCGCTCCGCCAAGACCCATACGAAATACGATGCCACGCTGCATCTTGACTATAATGCTGACGGCAAGCCCATCCTCCGCCCCACCTTCGACTAACAAGAAAGGAGCCCATACAATTATGAAGAGACTGATTATTCTGATTCTCACCCTGATTATGCTTTACGCGATTGCTTTGGCTGATGAGCCTGCCACGACGATGATCGGCGCTGCCAATGTGCCGTCGATTCCTGCGGGAACGCTCAGTGCTTCCCTTGTTTCCTTTACCTCAAACCAGACCTATCCCGTCTATTCCGCGCCCGACAGCAAAAGCGTCCGAGGTGCAAAGGATCGCGCCCGTGTCAGCACCAACGGCTGGATTCAGGTTTTTGGCAGCGAGAGCGACTGGATTCTCGTGCAGTACGACATTACCGATACGCACAACCGAATCGGCTACATCTACAAGAACGCGCTGCCCGCCGATGTCACGGTGCCGGAGCTGAACCTCACGAGCATTCCCTCCGTCGTGCATTACGATGTGGAGGTGACGGACGATCCGCTGGTCAGCCGCATGCCCCTCGCCCGGCTGACGGAAAACAGCAAGGTGACTTGCCTGGGCACCATGGGCGAATGGACGTACATTGAAGCCGAGGCAGACAAGGAGCGATTCCGCGGCTTTGTGCCGTCCGCCTGCCTGTATGAAACGGTGACGGAGCTGAGCGAGGCGCGTCAGGCCATGCTCGGCAGCTGGCGGCTGTATGCGGGCAGCTCCATCAACGCAAGCCGCATCACCTTCCGCGAGGATGGCTCCATGACCGGCAGGACGCAGCTTGAGAGCGGGCGCGAGATGGAATGGTCGGGAACGTGGTCAATTGACTTTTACGATGTCCGCCGTGACCGTTACCTCAATGAATCGGAGTTCGAGCTGACGCTGGCGCACGGCACTGCCACGGAGCAGTACGGTCTGCGCATCTGCCGTCAGGTCAAGGAGGATGGCTCGTACCAGTATTCGCTGGTGATCTCTGATGGGGCGAGAACCAGCGACATGGTGGTCTGCGAATAAACGACCTGTGCAGGGCGCTGGCAGCGATGACGGCGCTCTGCTTTTGGAGGTGATCCTATGATGGATAAAACCGGGCAGAATCCCCGTGAGCTTCCTGAAAATGGCTTTGCGATTTATCAGCTGAAGCCTGATCCCCAGTACCACAGCCTGCGCTTTGCCAGCCTGTCGGAGTTGCGCAGCCTCAGCCGAAGGGAAGGCAACCTCACAGACGCCGCGCTTGGTGTGACGAAAAGCCGCTACGACCTCGTTTACTCCGGCGCACTTCCACCTGCCCTTGCTTCTTGCAAAACGCCCGAAGCCATTCTTGAAGGACTGTACACCCGCTTTAACCTCAATCGCCCTGATGATTTTCGCGGTCACAGCCTGAGCCTCAGCGATGTGATCGCGCTCAACCTGAACGGGCAGATGGAGTGCTATTACACGGACAGCTTTGGATTCTATAAACTCCCCGCCTTTCTTGAGCACGAAAACGCGCTGAAGAACGCCGAAATGATGCTTGAGGATGATTACAACATGATCGACGGGATCGTCAACAACGGGCCCAAGGAAGGACGTGCGGAGAAATCCTCTGCGTCCAGATTGCTCAATGACCATGACAAGCCTGCTTCATCCCATATCCGTTCAAGGAGCCTTTCCAGGAATGACCCGGAACGCTGAGTAGTGAGGAGTGATGCAAGTGTACATGAATCAGTCCATGGAATCCTTTGAGAACTGGTGCGACAGCCAATATGACCGTCCGGAGCCGGACATCGATACTCCAGATGAGCAAATCGTGCGAAGCTACACCTTTGACTATCCAAATGATACAGCCCTGACCTACACCCGAACAGGGAACAGCTCGGAGCTGATGCTCTCATTTTCCTCTGAAGACCCGGATGCGGGTGTGGAAGAGCTGATGTATGCGGGCGAACAAGGCGAATCCATGCTAGAGCTTGTGAGTGATTTACAGGCTGAGCTTACCTCATGGCTGGATGCAGCAGATACATCATCCTTTGCCGAGCAGCAAGGGATGTCCACCCCTGATGTCTCATTGATCTATGGTGATTATACCCGCACTGCGCTGTATGCATTTGAAAGCATACTCAAAGACGCGGAGCACGACCTGAATAATCAGATGACCTGGAAACCTATTGAAGCAGAAAAGGCGGACTGGCTGTATTCGAGTCATGAAGAAACAGATGCTGAGCGCGGCTGTGTCGGCTACTTGCGGGGGGATTTCGGCAGAAGCGGCACTGAGTTCTGGACGAGCTGGTTCGACCATTCGCCCAAGCTGAACAATGAGAAATTCCGGCAGGAGCTTCAAACGATTGTCGATGGCCTGCGCAATGAAGGCGGTCTGCTGTCGAATTTTGCGTCGATGCGCAAGGGTTGCAGCTATGATGGAGCCATAGGAAATGGCCACTACGGGTATCGTGCTGAAACCAGCCAATACGAATACTGCCTCCGCTGCATTCCGCAGCGCGGGGACTACAACTTCTACCTCTACTGCTATGACAAGGAAGCACAGAGGGCACATAAGCGTGAGCAGACAACAACGCCGAGTACCCCTGTGCCGGCCATCAAACCCAAGACACAAGAAATGGAGAGATAATATGATGTTTCTGAATAACCTGATGAACTCCCGAAACCTGACCCGCGCCGAACTAAGCGCCAGTAGCCATATCCCCGAGTCCACGCTGCGCGACATTCTGAACGGCAAGGCGCAGCTGGATCGCTGTGCAGCCGTAACTCTGTACAACCTCGCGTATGCGCTGGATGTCAGTGTTGAGGACATCCTCGAAGACTACTGGGAGGAGCTTGAGCTTGAGCGTGCTGCTCATACCCATATTCCTGTACATGACAATCACGCCCTGATGAACTTCTATGTTCTGGCAGACTCCACGCTGGGCAGGCTTCGCGCCACCGGCGATCTGGCGTTCATCGACGGAATCGACCAGAACGAGTGGATCGAACGCCTCTATGACGATGAGCAGTACCGCTGTGCGCTGTTCCTGGTTGGCATCATGGATTACCTGTGCCGCAAGAATGGTGTCCGGCAGGTAGCCCGCTATGACGAGTACCGGGCGCTCAGGCTGGACAGTCCTGTCTATTCACTGAATACGCTCAACGTGGACAGCGATGAAGGCGACTATCAGCGTGCCCGGAACGAGGCTGAGAATAATGCCATCCCTGAGCTGGGCCGTTATGGCATCTATCTGACTGAGGAGGACATCCGCCATCCGGTGTGATGTCCTCCTTTCGTCAGGGGCAAGCCTTGCCCCTGCGAGAATTGAGGTGCCCATGACGAACAAACAGATATTCAAGCACATCCGGGCGCTTGCTCATGAGGAGTGTGCCAACTGCCATGCCGGCAATTGCGCGCTGACCGATGAACGCTGTCACATCATCAACACCAATTATCAATCTGTTCAGGATGGGGCAATTGACTGCGATTACTTTCTGGAGGTTGTGCTGCCTGCTGATTGGGATCTTCAGGATCTCGTAGCGTATGCGCTGTGGTATGGCGGAGATGACAGTGATACCGCTGAAGAAACATACCCGCAAAGCCTGAGGCAATGCGATATCTGTCAGCAGCCATATTGGCACACCGCAGGTGAGCCCGCGTGCTGTGTTGACTGCGCGAAAAGCGACGAAATCTGACGAAAGAAGGTGACTGCTTGACCCAGTTTCGCACGGAAGAGATCACCCTGATCTGTCTTTACAATGAGGGAACCCGTCTTGGCACGATTGCCGAGTTGCGAGACATGATGACCTATCTGGCATACGATGAGACGGATCTCAAACAGTTGGCTGAAAAGGTCATTGCAAGTCTGAGCAGGATGAGCGATGACGAATTCGACCGGCTTGTTTCTGATATCGCACCCGATTTCATGATTGACCAATACTAAACAGGAAGGAGAAACACATGGCTACAAAGGCACAGATTTACGCTTCTCTGGCTGATGACACTGCCCGAAAGATCACCGGAGATTATCTGGACTGGGCGGCGTTTCTGGGCACATCATCCAGGTTGTATAAGTACCCTTATCGTGATCAGCTGCTGATCTATGCCCAGCGCCCGGATGCAACGGCCTGTGCCGGGTACGAGCTTTGGAACAACACCATGCACCGGTACATCCGGCGCGGCTCTAAGGGCATCGCGCTGCTGACTGCCGGTTCTGGCGGAATGGGCGTGCGCTATGTCTTTGATGTATTGGATACTGGCACACGTCGCGAGTCGAGAGGTATCGAGCCGTGGCGAATAACCGAACAGACGGAGCAGCCTGTCCGCAGAATGTTGAAAGAGGCATACAACGCAGACGCTGAAATGCCTCTTGTGGAGCAAATCCAGCAGATTTCCAGCCAGCAGGCGCTGGCTTATTGGCGGGAGCACAGAAGGGACATCCTCGACAGCGTTGCGGATTCCTTCCTTTCGGAGTATGATGAATTCAACATCGGAGCGTCCTTCCGGCAGGCCGCAGCAGCCAGCATCGCCTACAGCCTTCAGCTGCGATGCGGACTGGAGCCGGAGCTGTACCGGGAGGACTTCACCGAGGTGCTGAACTTCAACACCCCTGCAACTGCCGGAGAGCTTGGCAATGCGGTCAGTATGATCACAGGTCAGGTGCTGCGGCAGATTGAAATGACAATCCGGCAGACAGAAAGGAGTATGGAACATGATCGAACTGGAGTACAGGCAGAACGGAGACTATCTGCTGCCCGACCTGGGTCTGACCGAAGCGGAGCAGATGCCACTGGGCAAGTACGGGCTGCTGAGACGGCACTATCTGGAAGAGAATCGACCGGGGCTGTACACGAGATTGATGCTCAGCGGGAAGCTGATGGAGCACCTGCAGGAGATCGAGCAAACGGCTCAGAACCGGCTGGAGCGCCTGATGATCCTTCTACCGAAGCAAAATGGCGTGACCGAGGAACTGAAAGCGACAAATCAAATGGCGTGGGTGGCGCAGATGAACAGCCTGAAACATCAGGCCGAGGAGCTGATTCTGTCGGAGCTGATTTACAGCTGACGGATTATTCCCCGGTGACGGAACAGATGAGCTTCCTTGTCCCATCGGAAAGCGAACAAATTCAGATCATTGATTCTCTTGAAGCGGAGCGTGCGCAGGCACCTTCCGCTTTTTTTGTACCGCAGGAAGTCATTGATGAGTTTCTGCGAAACGGCAGCAACACCCCGGATCATCGGATGGCGGTCGCGGCTGACTTTTCCAAGCAGTTCCCGACGGAAACCATCGCGCTGCGCTTGCCCCGCATCTATCATGATGGGTACGGCCTTCGCTTTCAGGGGCGGTCATATGCCGTGTGGTATGACAAGGACGGTCTCCGTGTTGCGCAGGGCAAAAGCGCCCGCTTCCTCCCTTCCACGCAGCGTGTCAGTTGGGAAGATGCCGCTAAACGGATTGACGAATTGCTGGCATCTGGCCAGTACCTCAGCGTGATGGAGCTGGCACAAACCCCGTTTCATGAACGTTCTCTTATCTCACAAGCGTTCTGGTACATGTACCGGGATCTTTCGGAAGACGGCAGCGCCTATTTCCCATCTATGGAACCCCTTCGCGGCAACGGCTTCCCTGATGAGACGGCCAGATTCGCGGAAAGGTTGTCTAATCCTGATTTCCTTGAAAAGATGACCGCGGAGATGACACGGTTTGTGGATGCCTACCATCAGAATCCCAACCTCGTGCGGTTTGATTTCTGCCATCCGGACGCGATTTTGAACAGTTTTCGGGAACTCGCCCTGCCCCGGCGATCCTATGATTCTCTGCTGACAGAAGTGGCCCCGGCAGAGAGTTTCATCACCGACGATGAAATCGCCGCCTTTTGGGTAAGAGGCAGCAGCACGGCGGGCGGCAAAGGCCGCATTTACCAATACTTCACGGCCTTGCCCGCGCACACTGGAAAAGAAAAGGCGAATTTTCTGAAAGAAGAGTATGGCGTTGGCGGCCGCTCTCACGCGATTTCTCGCGCCAATGGCAGCAGCGAGTCGCATGACGCGAAGGGCATCAAGCTCGAAAAAGAGCATTGCGCGCCCGTTGCGCTGTCGTGGGCAAAGGTCGCGGAACAAATCGACAGTCTCATTCGCCGCGGTCTCTATCTCACGGAAGAGGAAATCGTCGGCTTGGGCATTGCGGAGGCTTCATCGTCTGCGGAAACGCTAGAAGTAGCGTTACCGGAAACCGAACCGTCAGAAGATGAAACCAATATCGATGTAACAGAAGATTCTGAGCCTGAAGCACCCGCGGAACCTCCCTCTGCCCCGTCGCGCCGCTATGCGGTAGGTGATACCGTTTATCTGGATCATCATCCCTTCATCATTGAAGAAACAGGTCAATTGGATGTCAGCCTACGTGACCCGGCACAGCGCTATCCCATCTTCCGCTCGGAAAGCTATCCCCGTTTTGAACGTCTGCTGGCAGAAGATGAACGAAATGCGCACCTGCTTCCTGCTGATGGGACACCCGCGCAATCCCATGAGGAAATCACTCTGGAGAATATCGTGCTGGAAGTCACCGCCCAAGCGGATGAGGAACACGTGCCCGTATTCCCTCAGTCCGTGGCAGAAAATTTCAGGATTACGGATGAACATCTGGGAGAAGGCGGCGCGAAAACCAAGTTTGGCAACAATCTGACCGCCATCCAGAGGCTCAAGCAGATTGAAGCCGAGGGTCGATTGGCAACGCAGGATGAGCAGGAGGTACTCTCGCGCTATGTGGGCTGGGGCGGTTTGGCAGATGCCTTTGACCCCGACAAGTCGGCATGGGCGGATGAATACCGCCAGCTTGCCGCCATACTCACGCCACAGGAATACGAAGCGGCACGCGCTTCGACGCTTAATGCGCACTACACCAGTCCCACTGTTATCAAGGCAATGTATGATGCTGTCGCGCAGATGGGCTTCAACGGCGGCAACATTCTGGAACCGTCCATGGGTGTGGGCAATTTCTTCGGGATGCTGCCTGACAGCATGGCGGGCAGCCGTCTGTACGGTGTGGAGCTGGACAGCATCACCGGGCGCATCGCGCGGCAGCTTTATCCCAAGGCTAATATTACCGTCGCGGGCTTTGAAACGACGGACAGGCGCGACTTCTTCGATCTCGCCATCGGCAACGTGCCCTTTGGCAACTATCAAGTCAACGACCGGGCTTTGGGTAAGCTCGGTTTTTCCATTCACAACTACTTCTTCGCTAAGGCCATTGATCAGGTGCGCCCGGGCGGCGTGATCGCCTTTGTTACCTCCCGCTACACAATGGATCAGCAGTCCCCGGAAGTGCGCAAATACATCGCGCAGCGTGCGGAGCTGCTGGGCGCACTCCGGCTGCCGAACAACGCCTTTCGCGCCAACGCGGGCACCGAGGTCGTTTCGGACATCATCTTTCTGCAAAAGCGGGATCGGGCTATCGAGATTGAGCCGGATTGGGTGCATGTGGGTGAAAACGCAGACGGCTTGACCATGAACAGCTACTTTATTCAGCACCCGGAGATGGTTCTGGGCACGCTGTCCAGGGAGAATACGCAGTACAGCCGGGAGAGCTTCACCGTTCTCCCGAAGGAAGGCGTAAGCCTTGCAGATCAGCTACATGAGGCGATTGGCCATATCCACGGCATCTATCAGGAAGCGGCGCTGCCCGATTTGGGCGACGAGGAAGCCATTGACGAGTCCATTCCCGCTGAACCTGACGTGCGCAACTTCTCGTATTCGGTGATCGACGGCACCGTCTATTACCGTGAGAACAGCCGCATGGTGAAGCCCTATCTGAATCAGACAGCGCAGGAGCGTATCAAGGGCATGATTGCCCTGCGGGATCAGGTTCGCAAGCTGATTGACGCGCAGCTCGATGAGCATGGCGACGGGGAAATCGAGCAGCTTCAGCAGGAGCTGAACACTCTGTATGACAGCTTTTCAGCACGCTACGGCCTCATCAATGACCGGGCCAACCGCCTTGCGTTTTCGTCGGATTCTTCCTACTACCTGCTCTGCTCGCTAGAAATCCTCGACGATGATCACAAACTGCTGAGAAAAGCGGATATGTTCACGAAGCGGACGATCAAGCAACAGCGCAGCGTCGATCATGTGGACACCTCTGCTGATGCTCTGGCGGTGTCCATCGGGGAGCGCGCCAGGGTTGACCTCGGCTATATGGCCCAGCTGACTGGGAAAAGCGAGGAGGACATCGTTCAGGAGCTGACCGGTGTCATCTTCCGAATCCCCGGCACCGAGGCGCAGTATGTGACGGCAGATGAATACCTGTCCGGCAATGTGCGGCAAAAGCTGCGGGAAGCTAAAACCGCGGCAGAAGTGGACGCTGCCTTTCAGCCCAATGTGAAGGCGCTGGAAGCGGCACAGCCCAAGGATTTGGAGGCATCCGACATTGATGTCCGGCTGGGTGCAACGTGGATTGCGCCGGAGTACATTCAGGACTTCATGTACGAGCTGCTCAACACCCCATATTACCAGCGCCGTGCCATCGAGGTACACTTCTCACCCCATACCGCCGAGTGGCGCATCAACGGCAAGAACGTCGTGTCCCGCGCCAATGTTGCTGCGTATACCACCTACGGCACGGATAGGGCCAATGCCTACAAGATTCTGGAGGACACGCTGAACCTGCGGGATGTTCGCATCTACGACACCGTGCAGGATGCGGACGGCAAAGAGCAGCGCGTGCTCAATCAAAAAGCGACCACCCTCGCACAGCAGAAGCAGCAGGCCATCAAGGATGCCTTCCGCGAATGGATTTGGAAAGACCCTGAGCGGCGGCAGACGCTGGTGGCACAGTATAACGAGCTATTCAACTCCATTCGTCCGCGCGAATATGACGGCAGCCACATTGTTTTCGCTGGCATGAACCCTGAGATTTCGCTGCGGGAGCACCAGCGAAACGCTGTCGCCCATGTGCTTTACGGTGGCAATACGCTGCTTGCCCACCAGGTGGGCGCAGGCAAGACGTTTGAAATGGTGGCGGCTGCCATGGAAAGCAAGCGGCTGGGTCTGTGCCAGAAAAGCATGTTCGTCGTGCCCAATCACCTGACGGAGCAGTGGGCTTCCGAGTTTTTGCGTCTTTACCCTTCCGCTAATATTTTGGTCACAACGAAAAAAGATTTTGAAACAGGAAACCGAAAGAAATTCTGCGCGAGAATCGCGACCGGCGATTATGACGCGGTGATTATTGGTCACTCGCAGTTTGAGAAAATCCCTGTCTCGCATGAACGTCAGGAGCAGCTGCTTCAGGACGAGATTGCCGAAATCATGGAGGGCATTGAGGAGCTGAAAAACAACAATGGTGAGCGTTTTTCCATTAAACAGCTGGAAAAATCCAGAAAGCAGCTGGAGCTCAAACTCGAAAAGCTACGTGCTGAGGATCGCAAGGATGATGTCGTCACCTTTGAACAGCTCGGCGTAGATCGGTTGTATGTGGACGAGGCGCATTCATACAAGAATCTCTTCCTCTACACCAAAATGCGCAACGTGGCGGGCATTTCCACTTCCGAGGCGCAGAAGTCCAGCGACATGTATATGAAGTGCCGCTACATGGACGAGCTGACCGGCGGGCGCGGCATCATCTTCGCCACGGGCACGCCCGTGAGCAACTCCATGACGGAACTGTATACGATGCAGCGCTATCTGCAATACGGCGCTTTGCAGCGCAGCGGCATGACGCACTTCGACTGCTGGGCATCCACGTTTGGCGAAACCACGACAGCGATTGAGCTGGCTCCTGAGGGAACGGGCTATCGGGCGCGCACGCGCTTTGCGAAGTTCTTCAATCTGCCGGAGCTGATGAACGTATTCCGTGAGGTCGCGGACATCAAGACGGCGGATCAGCTTCAGCTCCCCACGCCCCAAGTGAAGTATGAAACGGTCGTGGTCAGGCCCACCGCGCAGCAGGAGGAAATGGTGCAGGCGCTCTCTGAACGCGCATCAGCAGTCCATAACAAGCAGGTCGATCCCACGGTGGACAACATGCTCAAGATCACCAGCGATGGGCGAAAGCTCGGCCTCGATCAGCGTCTCATCAATCCGCTACTGCCGGATGATCCGGCCAGCAAGGTCAACGCCTGTGTCGGCAACATCCTGCGCATCTGGGAGGCTGGTCAGGAAGATAAGCTGACCCAGCTCGTCTTCTGTGATATTTCCACGCCCAAGGGCACAGGTGTAGCGACTGCTACGCAAAATGGAAGCGAACCCTTTCTTGCCGATGATACCTCGCAGGAGAACACCTTCAACGTCTATGATGACATTCGGGAAAAGCTCGTCGCCCACGGTGTGCCTGCCGGGCAGATTGCGTTCATCCATGAAGCCAACACGGAGGTCAAGAAGAAGGAGCTGTTCGCGAAGGTACGCTCCGGTCAGGTGCGCGTGCTCATGGGCAGCACTGCCAAGATGGGAGCAGGGACCAACGTGCAGGACAGACTGATCGCGCTGCATGATCTCGACTGTCCTTGGCGTCCTGGTGATCTTGAACAGCGGGCAGGGCGCATTGTGCGTCAGGGCAATATGAACCCGGAGGTATCCATTTTCCGCTACGTAACGGAGGCAACGTTTGATGCGTACCTCTGGCAAACTGTTGAGAATAAGCAGAAGTTCATCTCTCAGATTATGACCAGCAAAAGCCCTGTTCGTTCCTGCGAGGACATGGATGAAACGGCGCTCTCCTATGCGGAAATCAAGGCGCTGTGTGCCGGCGACCCGCGAATCAGAGAGAAGATGGATCTGGATGTGGATGTGGCAAGGCTGAAGCTGATGAAGGCCGACCACCAGAGCAAGCAGTTCAGGCTGGAAGATCAGCTGCTCAAATACTTTCCGCAGGAGGTTGAGCGGGATACGCAGTTCATCGCTGGATTCCAAAAGGACATTGCCACCATTGAGGCGCATCCGCTCCCGCAGGAGGATTTCGTGGGCATGACTGTGGGCGACAAGCTGATCATGGACAAGGAAGAAGCGGGCAAAGCCATCCTCGCAGCCTGCAAGGATGCCGCCAAGGGCGCACCGGTCGAGTTTGGCTCCTATCGCGGACTGCCCATGCGCGTACAGTTTGATGCCTTCATCAACAAATTCGTGCTTACACTGCACGGCGCTGTTTCTCATCCGATGGAGGTCGGCAACGATGCGCGAGGCAACATCACACGTCTTGATAACACCATCGCACAGATTCCCAAGCGGCTGGCAGCTACAACAGAGCACCTTGCGACCGTCCGGCAGCAGATTGATGCAGCCAGAGCCGAAGCTGAGAGACCCTTCCCACAGGAAGCGGAGCTGCGAACCAAAAGCGCACGGCTGGCTGAGCTGGACGCTGCGTTGAACATGGACAGAGGTTCCGGTGCCAAGCAAAAAGATATGTCGTATTCAGAAAAAGACCTCTAAATGGATATTAGCTTTGATCAATAATCGTCCATTCTGTAACAGCAGAATGAGTTGTGCTACTGATTATGCCGATGAAACATGAGCATCTCCTCAAAAGCTAAGGAAGAGTAAAATAATGCAGAGTCAGGATAGATATATCGTGAACTTTTTGATATAATTATCCATATTGCTTTAGGGAGAATGGTGTATGGGACAGGCATATAGAATTGACAGACTAAGAATTATTACATACAAGGGACAAAAAAAGAAGGAGATGAAATCTCTGCGATGTCGCTATATGGCGAAAAGCCTGGTAGTAAACTGCAATGCACAATCGCAGTCGTTTGAGTTTGTCAACTTTAGGGGTTCGCATTTCAAAAATGTCAATTTCAAAAATGCTGTTTTCTGTGGTTGCGACTTTTGGGGAACAACATTTAAAGATTGTGATTTTCAAAATGCAAAATTCCAAGATTGTGTGTTCATGGCAAGTATACTTAGGAATTGCAGTTTTGTTGGAACAGCATTTTCTAATTCTGTTATTGTCAATACTAAGCCTCCTGATTGCCTTAGTATTGATAAATGCTCTGGAGTACTTCTGTATAGCACCTATCCAAAATGCGACATGACCATTGAATTGAATACTGCACTTGAAACATTGAGAGATAATAGAAATCTCAAAAAGAATAAATTGCTATTCATCTCAGATACAAAATACAATCAGCTCAATCTATTCTTGCTGCAAGGCCGATATCATAATCGCTTGCCAGCCCTCTTACTTGAACTGAACCATCATTCGACCGCGAAAATTACGACATATAAAAAAATGGAATGCGAGTTGAATAAACTATTGAAACTTGCTATAATGTAAGTGTCCCGCCCCACACAATCGGGAGGTTGTGTTGCTAATGAGACTTAGTAATAAGTGATCGGGGACTGTAACATGATAGCTAACATTCGAGGAGGGATGTCTATGATTTCTGAATGGAGTACCATTATCGGCTTTTTTAGTATGATGATTGCGAAACTTTTAGGTCTGGCCCCTCTCGATTGTTTGGGGTAAATAGCAGAATCGGCAGAAACGTAACTTCTAGGAAAAGGCGATGTACTGTGTTCCGGCCCTTTGGATTATAAGACTCAAACCCATTTGCGGAGTGGCTTAAAGCAAATGAACATACAGATTGAGGCCATAAACTAACAATCTGATTCATGATGACGAGTCTTAGGGGTTAATCATTAGACTTGAACGGATATCCGGCTCCGGAGAACGACATGGATACTGAACCAACGATATATCTATTTGTGAAGCGTCGCAGCAATGCGGCGCTTTTTCTATCCGTCTGAGGGAATTGATCTCCCTATCGACTGGATGTGCTGCTCTATGGCTCAGATACAGAAAACCAAACAGGAGGAAATCATGGAACCAAGCAACAAAACCGCCGTATACTACGAAACCGCAGCATATGCGTGCGAGAACGGCGAGCTGGAGCTTTTCCGGCTCTCCCATCGCACGAATATCGCCTGCAAGAATGATATTCAGGACGCTATATCCCGCCATTTCGATGGGATGCGTCTAGACAAGGAAACGGCGAAAGAGGTGCTCGATCAGTATGGCGCAGAGCGCGTCTCCATCGTGCTTGCGGCAACTGTGCAGTACAAATCCTGTGATGGCCGCTTTTCTTCTTCCAACAAGGATTGGGCATTCTCTGTGCATCTGCCGGAAGGACAGTCGGCAAGCGGCTTTGATCGCAGGAGCGACTACATCGTTGACTCTCATCCTGCCGTTCTGGATGGCTTCATCTGGCAGGCTCGCAGAGAAATCCGGGAGCGCCAGAATCCTGCTGTGAAGAAAGAAACGGTTCAGAAAGCTGCTCCCGCTGCGAAGGCAGCAAAACGAAAGACGCATGAAATGGAAAGATGAGGTGACAAGATACATGGATGAAAAACAATATGCCGTCCTGCTCACGGAGATGCAGGACGTAAAGGTTATAGCGTGCAATCCCGACAAGGATGTATTTGACATCGGCAGGGAGGCTATCGGCTGCGATTGGATCGAGCTCGTCGAAGCCGAACCGCTGGCAAAGGACGGACTCCTGATGATGATCGACGAGGAGGGCAAGCTCAAGCCCGGTGGAGCGCTCATCAATGCAACGGCGAGTGCGCTCTATGGAACAGAGCAGCATGGCGATCCCATCATGGGCAACGCGGTGATTGTGCGAATCACCGGCGAGAATCTGGAACTGCTCACATCCGGAGAGGCTGAGCAGCTTGCAGTCAGGATGGAAGCTGTCCGGGACAGCGCTTTGCAGAAGATCGCCGAAGCCTTTGCCAGACGTTCTGCCTCGAAACAGGAACGATCCACGTCTTCTCTGCCCCGGCGACAGCCTTGCAGAAAAGACAATTTGGAGAGATAATCTGGATGGAAAAAGAAAAGCGACTGATTAAGCACACGTTCAAGACAACTGAGGCTGAAGCAGAAACGATTCGACGGAAGATGAAATCGCTCGGAATCAGGAACGAGTCTGCATACATGCGAGCAATGGCCCTGAACGGATACATTCTGAAGCTGGATCTGCCGCAAATCCGGGAAATGCTCCGCTTGCTGCGCAACATGACCAACAACCTCAATCAGATTTCCAAACGTCTGAATGCGCATGGGCAAATGTACGAAACAGAGATCGAGGAAGTTCAGCAAAAGCAGAATGAACTTTGGGTGATGATGCGCCAACTGCTTTCCCTTCTCGACCGCTCTGAATGACAATGGAGGACAACCATGATGAAGACTGCGCTGAAAATTGCTCTGGCTCCTGTGATGCTGGCCATTCGCCTGATGCTCGGGTTGGTAGCATTCATTACTTCTATCACCTCGTCGGTGCTGGGATTATCCGTGTCACTCTTCGGACTGTTGTCAGTGATCGAGTTCTTTATCGGCTACTGGCAGAATGGAATCGCGTTTATGGTTCTCGCGTTTCTGGTAAGCCCCACTGGATTGCCTGCAATCGCCACCCTTCTGCTGAACCTTCTGGATCATCTCATTGGTTTCTTCGAGGGCCTGGTTTACTGAAAATCACTTGTCTGCAGCGGTTTGTGTGCATCACAGATCGCCGCTTTTCTTATTTATGGAGGTATGTATGGCAACAACCCGGATCATCTCGATGCACATCAATAAGGGGAAAACCATAGCGCAGTGCCTGAAAGCACGGGTGGATTACATAGAGAATCCTGAAAAGACGAATGGCGGCGAGTTGATTTCATCATATGTCTGCTCTCCGGAAACCGCAGATCAGGAATTTTTGCTTGCGAGGAATGAGTATATGGCCATTACCGGCAGGAGGATTCACAACGAAGTGATTGCCTATCAGCTGCGCCAATCCTTCAAGCCGGGAGAAGTCACGCCAGAGGAAGCAAATCGAATCGGCTATGAACTGGCGTCCCGATTTCTGAAGAGCGAACATGCTTTTCTCGTCGCTACCCACAATGACCGTCGGCACGTGCAGCATGTATTATGTAAAGGAAGGTTTTAACCATCTTCCTTAAACTGCATGTCGT
>ERZ780203.1600-NODE-1600-length-15377-cov-22.285015_pt1 | contig 15377 bp, 10 predicted proteins | sample MGYA00511168_ERZ780203 | MGnify/ENA primary metagenome ERZ780203 (study PRJEB29588, sample SAMEA2156577) | human gut metagenome | biome: human gut; feature: human-associated habitat; material: faeces | place: Denmark | collected 2008/2010 ...
AATTCAGCAGAATCAACGCAAAATCGTTCGATTCGGTGGATATCGCATCCCCTTAGGATTTTTGTCTTTCCTTATATTCCAGCGCTTTGCGGGCCAGTCGTGGTAGCGGTTTGGTAGCGGTCCGAAAATTTAAAGTGCGGTTTTTCCTGTGATACCAACGGTTTGCAGAATCGCTACCATGGTAGCGCACCCGTTTCACTTAAAAAAAGACGGCGCAGAAAATCTGCGCCGTTAACGGAAATTTATGATGGAATTTTTGAAATTTTACACGTTGAAGCGGAAGTAGATCATGTCGCCGTCCTTGACGACGTACTCCTTGCCCTCGCTGCGCAGCAATCCCTTTTCCTTTGCCGCCGCGACGCTGCCGCAGCGGATCATGTCGTCGAAATTGATCGTTTCGGCGCGGATGAAGCCGCGCTCGATGTCGGAGTGGATCTTGCCCGCGGCCTGCGGGGCCTTGGTGCCGTTTTTGATGGTCCAGGCGCGGCATTCGTCCTCGCCGTAGGTCAGGAACGAGATGAGGCCGAGCAGCGCGTAGGAGCACTTGATCAGGCGGTCGAGGCCGGATTCCTCGATGCCGAGGTCCTCGAGGAACATCGCGCGGTCCTCGCCGTCGAGCTCGGCAATGTCCTGCTCGAGCTTGGCGCAAATCGGCAAAACCTGCGCGCCCTCGCGGTCGGCGAGCTCCTTGACCTGCTGCAAATACCGGTTGCCGTCCTGATTCGCAAAGCCGTCCTCGTCCATGTTCGCGGCGTAGATGATGGGCTTGAGGCTCAAAAGATCGGCGGTCGCGATGAGCTCAGCGTCGTCGGACGAAACCTCGAACGTGCGCGCGCTCTTGCCCGCGTCGAGGTGCTTGGCAAGAGCAGAGAAGAGCTCGACCTCGTGCAGGAACTTCTTGTCGCCCTTGGCCATCTTCGTCGCCTTTTCGACGCGGCGGTTGACCATCTCAAGGTCGGCCATGATGAGCTCCAGGTCGATGGTCTCAATGTCGCCCAGGGGGTCGACGGGGACGTTCGTGCTTGCGTCGGCCACGACGTGCATGATGTTTTCATCGTCAAAGCAGCGCACAACGTGCACGATGGCGTCCGTGCGGCGGATGTTCTCGAGGAACTTGTTGCCGAGGCCCGCACCCTGGCTCGCGCCCTTGACGAGGCCCGCGATGTCGACAAATTCGATGACGGCGGGAGTCTTCTTCTTGGGGTGGTACATCTCGGCGAGCTTGTCGAGGCGCTCATCGGGAACGGCCACCATGCCGACGTTCGGCTCAATGGTGCAGAAGGGGTAGTTGGCGCTTTCCGCGCCCGCGTTGGTGATCGCGTTGAAGAGAGTGGACTTGCCGACATTCGGCAGTCCGACGATACCTAATTTCATAGTTTTCTCTATCTCCTTAAAATGTCTTGATTTTCAAGGGTTTCCGGAATCCGGCGCGTTTGGTTTACGCCATTTTTACGCCATTTTCGCATGGACTTATATGTTAGGAAACCCTGCCTGATTCGAATTGCCGCACAGCCTGATCCAAGGATTCAGATGTGACATGGACGTATCTGTCCATCGTGGTTTTTATACTTGCGTGACCAAGCAGCTTTTGCAGCACCTTGGGCTGTACACCGCATTCAATCGCTCTTGTGGCGTAGGTGTGGCGTAAAGCGTGCATACAGAATTTTTCAATTCCTGCTTCGTCGCATAGCTTGTAAAGGTGGGTATCATAGGAACTGTTTTTCGCCGGTTCCCCGGTACGCCAGTTGATAAAGACAAGATCGCGCATGACAAGCTGAGAAGAAGCGCCTGTACGTCTGTCTATGTACTCAAGCGTTTTGTCCAGCGTCGGTGACTCCTTTTGCTCCGGGCGGCTGTTCCAAATACCTTTGAGGATTTCATAAGCCCGATCCGTCAACGGTATTGTGCGGTAGCTGTGCTGTGTTTTCGGAGGACCCGCACGCCAATACTGTTCACCGTGTCGAAACTCCAATGTTTTGTTGACCGTGAGCGTGCGCTTTTCAAAGTCAATCGCGTCCCACGTCAACCCGATCATCTCGCCGGTACGCAAGCCGGTTTCAAGGATCAGCGCGTATTGGTTGTAGTTGCGGGAGCGTTTCGCTGTTTCAAGAAATACGCGCTGCTCGTCACGGGTGAGGAACTTAATATCGTCTGTCGCACGAACCGGCTTTGTAAACCGCACACCGTCCATTGGGTGCTTGGTAATAATCAGGTCATTCATCTTCGCAGCCTTGAACAAGGTCCCCATCGTGATATAGGTCTGCCGGATGGTAGAACCTGCATAATCCGCATCCATGGAAAGCAGCACTTTTTTGCAGTGCATGGGCTTCACATCGAAAAGGAGCATTTTGCCGATGATGGGCTGGATGTTCTGCTTGTATCGCTCCCGATAATTTCGCAGCGTGTTGGGTGCCAAATCGCCCACAATGTTCTCAATCCAAAATGAAAACCATGCGTCAACCGTCGTGTCCGAGGGGCAAAACACATCTTCGTGCTTGTCTGCATATTTCGCCTGCTCGATCCAGTTGCGCGCCTCGGGAATCGTCTGGAAATATTTCTCATGTCGTTTTCCTGCTTTGTCTACAAAACGTGCGTGATATAATCCGTCCTTTCTTTGGTAGATACCCTTGCCGCATTCTTTGCCTTTTAAGTTTTTGCCCATTGTATACTCCTTTCCCGCAGAGAGAAAAGAGCCTACTGCAACAATATAATTATAGCAGATAGGTTCTTTTCTCTCAAGCTGTTTTTACAAATTATCTTTTGCCGTCAGATCACCAGCTTTTGGCTGATGTACTCTTCAAACTCCCGGCGCTTTACCAGCTTTTTTGTCCCAACGAACAAGACGAAGGGGCAGTTGGGACTGCGCCGCATACTCTCGATCTTGTTGATCTCAATGTTGCTGTATGCTGCGGCTTCCTTAATCGTCAGCGTCATTTTGAGATGGATCGGCACTTGCAATTCCTCGACCATACTGTTACCACCTGTGTGTTACATTCCGGACTGTTGACTTAGAAACGTAGCATTTGGGGAAAGTAAGAGTTCGTCTGAGCTATCATCTCTTTCCGTATCCAAGTCCAGCAGCCATTTATCTGGGATCGTGATCAGATTGGGTTCTGTGTTGCAGATCCGTTTTACAACATCTGCCTGGCACGAAAACAATGCGCCTCTATCCAGCTCTGCCCGCATTTGCTTCCCCTTTTTCAAGGCATACGCCTCCGAAAGCAGCTCCAGACTGAACAGATACAGCGGAAGCATAGATGCTTTGCAAATGCCGTTTTGCTGCAAGTACCGCTGAAACCGATACAGCGCCATTTCATCCAGCGCCAGCTTCATCAGCCGCAGGCCCATCTCATCGACGGTGAAATAATGAAAGCTGCTGTTCTTGCTGAAACGGATCAGACGGCTACGCGGGTTTACCCCGTGAGCCATCAGATTTTCGATCAGGTCCCACTTGTCACCAAGAAGGATCGAGCTTCCGCATGTCCGGCCATATCCTAACGGCGAGGAAGCAACCCGGTCGAGAAACATCCGCTCTGCCTCCTCCGACCAAAGCAAGTTGCTGTCGCCAAGATAATAAACCGGGTAATAGTAATACCTGTACACAAAAATGCCCGACAATCTGGCTCCCTTGTTGTCCCAACCATACTTCTGGGTCAGCTCGTAGGCGCTGAAATAGACGAACTGCTTTCCCATCACGGACTCCTTTTGGCTCCCGGGCTGCCAAATAGCCCTGAGCCGCATTGCTGTCAGCAGGCAGGCCGCGCCGCGGTGGAGCCGCAGTGTTTTCTTCCAGCTGCCATGTCCGTTCTCTGGAGCCAGCGCATGACTGTGGACGCGCTGCGCCCGTCCGGGACTGACCCGCTGGAGCTGTTTCGATCCCAATTCCGTCAAGCTCAGGGAGCGAACGATTCTGCGTCGACACCCCTTGCGCCGTTCCTTTAAGTAGCCCTCCCGTATCAGCGCTGTCACCACACGCCGATTATAGTCATAATATCCCGGCAGCATTCTTACCAGAGAAACCGGCACTTCGCCGCACAGGCCTATAAAATCCAGCAGCTTTACTGCCATACATCCATTTTTTAATTGCATCAATATATCCTCATTCTTGTTCGGTCAATTATTCTCTCAACAGCGCATCCAGCCAACTCACAGGGGCAAGCAGAAAGCCTGATCAGCAAGGCTGCCGGACACTTCACACGCGCAGCCTATGATCGGCAAGCATACTTATCTCAGACTGCCGGAACGGTCTCTTTACCGTTATCCAAAGTCCTTACCCTATAAACCCTACCCCCAACCGTTTTTAAGGCCGAGAGCCCTTGCGCCGCAAGGGTTTTCCTCTTGTATCCTTTCATTCATTTCGGCTGGTTCATTTTTGCGCAAGAGAAATGCCAATCTTGTATCAAAACAGCACAAGTAACCTCCGTTCTGTCAGCCGGCACTCGCTCTAAAAGACACAACCAGTGAGATTTTTTACGGACCGCCCTTGTTTCCATCCGAGACAGATTTACTACATATAGCCATGGGGGTACGCGAGCAAAGGGGCGATGGTGGCAGCTTCCAGCTCAGGCAAAACTCATATCGGTTTGGCTCGCGAGTCGGCTTCCCGGAATAGACTCTGATAAAACGAGCGGCTTCCAGCTCGTTGATGTGCTTCCGCAGACTGGAGGGCGCGATCCCGTACTTTTTTGCGTCCTTTTGTGGAAGAATGAAATTCTTCCTTCCGCCGCTCTCCATGGCCATGCGGAAATAGAGAAACCGGCTGCCGGTGCTGAGTGCGTGGAACTGCTCGGAGAGGAGCAGTGAGTTTCCAACCTGAATGAATCGTTTTTCTTTGTTATCCACCTTGGCGGATAAGGCCGGTACAATCGTAGGTCCGTGTTTTCGTTTGCTCAAGTCAAACTCCTTCTTTCGTGTGAGAATAGGGGGTGGATGTCTCATTTCTTCGTAATAAATGTAGAAAACCGGCCCTGTTTGACCACCCATTCAAGGCAGAAAAAATTACACTCAATGTAAACTTTCGTAAACACAGAATGATCTGAATTTACGTTAGGTCTACACTGAGTGTAATGCTTGTGAGTATGTTTACTTATTCCAACGTTAAGCGTAGTGTGACATCGAATGGGTATCTTCCGGTGCACAGCCGAGAAAGGCGACTCTTTTTGCGAATCGGTCGCGGAACACTTCTCCGGCAGGATCTGCGCCGCATGCTCAGCTGCCAATATCCAGCTCGTAGGTGCAGAGGTAGAACAGGAACGACGTCATCTGGTAGCGGCTGATGCGGGTGCCAGCGGATGCCAGCAGCTCGTCAAGGCTGCTGTCCCGGGTGGTGATGTCCTTTGCATCGCACCAGAGCATCGCTTTGGCTGCCTCTCTGTTGAGATCGGGGTTATCTCGAAGGAGCTGCCTGAGCTGCGTCTGATCCACGCCGGTATCAACGCCTGCCATGATCGCGTAGCGGCGGATCAGTACGCAGGCGGTCTGATAGTCCACCTTGTCATCGTATTCGGTATTGGGATCATTTTGCCGGAGCAGCCTTGTCTGATAGGCCCAGCACACGGCATTATAATAGGGATGGGCCGCGTTGAATTCCTCGTTCTCGTAGTCAGCCGGAAGGGCGGTGTTGTCCGTTTCCGGACGGCCCGCGATGCGGTAGAGCACATCGATGAACTCGCCCAGCCTTGCCGTGGCCTTGCCGCCGAAGGTGTCCGGCGCTTCCGGCTCCACATAGCTCTTGCGGTACATATAGAGGACGCTGGCCTGATTGAAAATGCTCTTGATGTCCGTGAATACCACCGTGTCCGCAAGGCTCCCGCCGCTGGACTCCCTGGCAAAGACGTGGGCGTAGTAATCGCTGTTGAGGATGTTGCCGGAGAGCTGGAACCTGCTGTCCACATAGAGCCGGTAGGCTTCCGCCAGCTTGTCGGAGACTGTGGTATTCTCGTCGGCGGGGATCACGGTTTCCGTACCGGCGTCATAGCGGAAGGTCTTCGTCAGAAAGGACTTATCCGACAGCACCGCTGCATGGATGCCGCTGGAGAGTACATCGGTGCCCGCCAGCAGGCGGGAATCGTAGTCCACACCGAAGAGATTCAGCAGTGTCGGCAAGATGTCCGCCGTGGAGCAGTATTCATCCACCACGATGTTCTCTGAAAGGCCGGGAACATAGCAGATGAAGCTGTTGCGGTACTTTTCAAAGGTGGTGTCCAACGTCTGCCCTGCCAGCTCGTTGTACTCGTCTTCGGTCAGGCCGTAGGGGTAGTGGTCGTTGGTCAGGACGATGCAGGTCTTGTCGGCAACGCCAGCCTGCTCCAGCCGCTGCATCAGGTACTCCAGTGCGTATTCCAGCTCCAGATTGCAGGCAATGTACGCCTTCACCGGCTCAGAATAGGGCAGATCTTTCACCGCGTCGCGGTTTTTGGCGCTCATGGCGTTGTCCCAGTTGTACTGGTAGTGACCGCTGAAGGTCATGTAATAGGCGTGGAAGGGTTCTCCGCTGTTGATGTAGTCGTCTACGGAGGCCTCCATCATCTCCAGGTCAGAGGAGGGCCAGTCGATCTTCACGTCCAGGCCGGAATCCGCCGCCTTGAACGTGTAGCCCATGTTGGCGTGGGTGATGTTCCGGTTGTAGAAATCCCCGATGTAGTCGTGATAGGCCCAGGCTTGATAGCCCATGCCCTTGAGCGCATTGCCCAGGCAGAACGGCAGGTAGTTGGTGCCTGCCACATTGAAGCTGGAATCCGTCTTCGTGCGGGACATATCTGGATAAAGCCCCATGCACATGGTGTATTCGCCGTTGGTGGTGACGGACTGAAACGTGCCGTAGTAATTTTCAAAGAGAATACCCGTATGGCTCAGCTTGTAGAGCGTCGGCGTCAGCTCCTCGCTGATAAACCACGGGCAGAAGCTCTCGGCGCAGATGGTGATGAGGTTATAGTCCTTAAGAAGTCCTGTGTAGTTGTTTTTGCGGGTGGGCGTTGCATTTGCCAGATACTCGTCTGTGGCCTTGAGGATATCGCTGCCGGCGCTGCCTGCCAGAGCCGTAAAATCGATGCTTTCGATCACGTTATAGGAGTTGCTGCTGTATGTCCGCGGAACATCACTTATATTCAAGGACGACGGCGTGATCATAATGCTGCCGCTGCCGCCGAAGAGCATGTATCGAAGCTCCTGCGCCGTGGTGGCCAGCATACCGATTTTTTTATAACTGCTGTCGGTGGAGGTGTTCACATTGGTGAAGGTACGATAGGCGGAAAAGGCTTTGTCCCGTCCAACATACATGAGTCCCGTGACCGTCAGCAGCAGTGCGAGGAGCACGGCAAAGGAGGCCATAGCCTGTTTCCAGCGCAGCCGGAACCTCAGCGCCTGTACCCTCCGCAGGGCAAGGCAGAGGATCACGACAACCAGCGGTAGCAGGAGGAGCAGGATCTTCAGCAGATTTTGGCGGATCCCATAGAGAAGCTGCGAGTTGAAATTGACGATCACATTTCCGCCCATGCCGATCTGGCTGACGGGCATGAAATCTCCGAAGATGCAATGATAGACCAGTTGCATCTCAGCCAGCATCACCTGTGCTGCCACCAGTAGAAGCCCTGTGATCTGTCGCAGAACCTTTGGCAGGCTTGAGACTACCAGCGTGCAGAGTGCGCCACCCAGCAGGCCAAACAGGACAGGATATCCCGCGTACCGGTCCATCGAGCCGAATACGCACAGATGCAGGCACAGCTCCACATAAACGCCGGTCAGGCAGAACAGCAGGAGATTTTTGCGCCACGTATTCCAAAGGCCATGGCTCATGGGCACTGCCGCTTCAGCAGCAGTGCCAGAGCCTTGATTTGTATTTGTCATGGATACATCGGATGTTTTTTCTTTGAGCATATTAGTTCTCCCGTTGGGGCTTTTTTAAAAAGCTTCGTAGAATTTCAGCTGAATATGACAGATAGAGAGCTTATCTTAGAACAAATATTAAAAAAAGGCAAGGGTTCCTGTAAAAAATCAGGAAAGATTTACAGGTCACGCGGAGAATTCTATGCACCAAAGTCTGTCAACCGTAGCTTTGCAGCCCGCCTCTGGGCTGCACATAAGGACTCTGCACCTGAAAATTTTACAAAATACATACAGACACATTGCAAAAGCCGTGTTATACTGTACGGAAAATTGAGAGTACCATCGTTTCAAGGAGGTGTGTGATGTGACGGAGACTGTGTTTCGCTTAAAGCGGCATTTGACTTCTTTTCAAATTATGATCCTCGGCTTTGCGGGCGTGATCCTGTTGGGGGCGCTGGTGCTGATGCTGCCCATCGCCTCAGTGCAGCGGATATGGACACCGTTTCATGAAGCGTTGTTTACTTCTACTTCCGCCGTCTGTGTGACGGGACTGGTGGTACAAGATACCGGAAGCTACTGGTCAGCCTTCGGCCAGATGGTCATTTTGCTGTTGATTCAGATTGGCGGGCTTGGGGTGATCACCGGTGCGGTGACCTTTCTGATGCTCTCAGGCAGGAACATCACGCTCAAGGAGCGCAGCGCCATGCAGGACGCCATCTCCGCCCCTGCGGTGGGCGGCATCGTGCGCCTGACGAGATTTATCCTCAAGGGGACCTTTCTGGTCGAGCTGCTGGGCGCGCTGGCGCTGCTGCCAGCCTTTTGCCGGGACTATGGACTGCGGGGCGTATGGATGTCCGTTTTCCATTCCGTTTCCGCCTTCTGCAATGCGGGCTTCGATATTCTGGGGCGGACGGATTCCCTCTACCCCTCGCTGACGGCCTATGCCGCCGACCCGCTGGTCAACATTGTGATTATGCTGCTGATCATCGTAGGCGGCATCGGCTTTCTAACGTGGGACGATGTCTGTACGCACGGTCTGCACCTGCGGCGTTACCGGATGCAGAGCAAGGTCATTCTGAGCGCCACGGCCCTGCTGATCGCGCTCCCGGCAGTCCTCTTTTTCCTGACGGATTTTGCGGACCTGCCGATAGGAGAGCGGATATTGGCCTCCCTTTTTCAGTCGGTCACGCCGCGGACGGCCGGCTATAATACCGTTGATCTGACGGAGATGACGGATGCCTCTCAGGCGGTCACCATTCTGCTGATGCTCACCGGCGGGGCCCCCGGCTCCACGGCGGGCGGCATGAAGGTCACAACGCTGGCCGTCCTGATCGCCAACGCCGTTGCCGCCTTCCGCAGGCGGGAGGATCCGCAGCTCTTCCACCGCAGATTGGAACACTCCGCCGTCCGCAACGCCGCCGCCATTCTGCTGCTGTATCTGGGGCTGACCTTTGCGGGCGCGGCGGTCATCAGCACAGCGGAGGAGCTTCCCCTCGGTGCCTGTCTCTATGAAACAGCGTCCGCCGCCGGTACGGTGGGCCTGACGCTGGGGCTGACGCCGCAGCTGGGAGTCCTGTCGCAGAGCATTCTCATCCTGCTGATGTATTTCGGGCGCGTCGGCGGGCTGACCTTGATCTACGCCGCATTCTCCGGGCATGATCTGACTTACGCCCGCTATCCGCAGGAGAAAATTACCGTAGGCTGAAAGGAGCACACGATGAAAACGGTATTATTGATCGGACTGGGCCGCTTCGGGCGGCATCTTGCCATGCAGCTCAACGAGCTGGGCCATCAGGTGATGGCAGTAGACAGGGACGAGGAGCGCGTCAACGAGTGCATGTCCTTTGTCACCAACGCGCAGATCGGCGACAGCACCCGTGTGGACTTTCTGCGCTCGCTGGGCGTGAGTAATTACGATGTCTGCTATGTCACCATCAGCGGAAATTTTCAGAATTCGCTGGAGACGACGTCGCTGCTCAAGGAGCTGGGAGCAAAATATGTGGTATCCCGCGCTGAGCGGGATGTGCAGGCGAAATTTCTGCTGCGCAACGGCGCGGACGCGGTCGCCTACCCGGAAAAGCAGCTGGCGAAGTGGGCGGCCATCCGCTATACCTCCGACCATATTTTCAGCTACATTGAGCTGGACGAGCAGCACGCCATTATCGAGGTTGCCGTGCCGGGGGATTGGCAGGGCCGCAGCATCGGTGAGCTGGACATCCGCAGAAAATGCGGCGTCAACATCCTCGGTGTGAAGCGGAACGGCAAGACCGATGTGAACGTCTCACCGGAAACTGTGCTGGACGCTGATATGACGCTGCTGGTGCTGGGGGAAAACCAAGAACTTAAGAAGCACTTCCGGCTGTAAAGCAACATAGAGTCTTGCACGTATAAGGGCTTTACGCGCCGGAGAGGCATCTCAACAAAAGCGCGCAGGTTTGCGGAGGAGGATTCCGCGTTGCGCAAAAACAGCAAAAAATGAGGGAGGACGGCTCTGTCCTCCCTCATTTTTGCCCTGCGCTTTCGCCCTTCTCCGTCAGCTGTTTTTCCAGTGCGGTCTGTCTGGTCAGGATGGCATTGACCTTGTCGTAAAGATCCTCGATCATGATCTCCGTTTTGAGGTTGACCTTATAATCGTTCTCTGCACGGCGGCGGTCCTTTTCCTCCTGCCGGTTCTGGCTCATCATGATGAGCGGCGCTTGAATGGCCGCCACGCAAGAGAGCACCAGATTGAGCAGGATGAAGGGGTACGGGTCGAACGCCTTTGCCGCCAGCAGCGTGTTGACGAGCATCCACAAAATCAGCACGCCGGTGAAGGAAAAGATGAACGCCCAGCTGCCAGCAAATTTGGCAATGGTGTCCGCCGCCCGCTGGCCGAGGGTGTATTTTTCCTTTTCGCCTGCGAGATTTTCGGAAATCTTACTGTCCGCCAGCAGGTTCAGGACCTCTTCATCCGTCATATCGTGGCGGATGTCCTTGAGGACTTCTCTCAAAAGCTTACGGTTTTCTTTCATTGTGATATCATCCTTTTCTGTTTGCGAAAGTTTTGGCGTATTATACTTCAGCTTGCGGCGCACTGAGGAAGAAGTCCGGCCCCTTGGTATCAAACAGAATGAGCGACACGCCCAGCAGCAGGTCGGCGTGCTGGGACGGCTCCTCCAGCGGAATCGCGAAATCCTCCTGCAATCTGCGGATGTGGTAGAGCACGGTGTTGCGGTGGGTATAGAGCGCGTCGCCGGTCTTTTTCAGCGAGTGGCAGCAGGTGAGGTAATGGTAGAGCGTTTCACAGTACTGTGTATCCTTTTCACGGTCGTGGGCGGCAAGGCGGCGCAGCGCGATCGGGATCAGGTCGCCGCGCGCCTCCAGATTTTTCAGCAGCAGCGGGGTGCGCAGCTGCTGCGCTGTGCAGACGGCCTCACCGTGGAAGCGCTCATCTTTCATCAGCTCCAATGCCTCGCGCGCCGTGCGGTAGAGCTGCGGGAGGGTGAAAAGGTCGTCGATCGGCGCAGAGATAAGAATTTTAAGCTGAAATTCCTCCGCAAGCTCGGAAAAGATGTCGCCATCCCCCTCCCGGCGCAGGAAGAGAAAAACATCGCCCTCATATAAAAAGGGGGGGGAATCCGCAATCTGCGCTTCCAGCTCCTCTTTCAGATGCCGCTTTCCCATGTAAGCGCTGTGGTAGGTCTCAAGGTCGATGAGGGCGAAGGCACGCGGATGAAAGTCCGCGAGGTAGATGCCGGAGGCCTGAAGCTGAAAATGCGCGGCGGAGGAAAACCCGCCGTCCAGCAGGTGCATGAGGATGTCCTCCGCCGTCTCGGAAGGCTTGTCCTGACGGCTCACCTCCATGAACAGCTGCTTGGAGAGGATGTGCTCCACCAGCTCCCAGGTCTGCGGCGGGATCTTTTCCAAATGTCCGTCCGTATCCACGCAGATGAGGCAGCCGAGGCGCACGCCCGCGCTGATGAGAGGTGCAAAACGCCGCCGATAGGGGCTATCAGCCAGCTGGACATAGTCCGCCCAACCAGCTGTGAGCATCGCATTTTTGCTGATGGTTGCGCCGGCCTCGTAGGTGATCTCGCCGCAGCGTACGGCGGTTTTAAAGAGCGCATCGGAAAAGCCGAGCGGCAGGTGGTGCGCCGTGCCATGAAAGGTGTCATCCAGCACCAGAAGCGGGCAGCCCAGCAGCTCCCCCGTGCTCAGCGCTAACTGCCGGAGATTGTCCTGCGAAAAGAATTCCTCCAGCAGCGCCTCGGCATTGCACGATTCCCAGCGTTTTTCCTCCATGGTCTGCCTCCTTCTTCGGCTTGTGCATTCGGTACAAGTCGTTTTTTCTTTGTTGTATCGGCAGCTTCTTGTTCTTGCAAGAGGAAAAGCTAAACTGTGTGTCAGAAAGGAAAGTTTGAACGATTTATATACTGAAATCGAAACTGAGCTGAAAGAGTGCGCCGATTCCAGCAGAGAGTGGGATGGTAAAATGGAACATCTACTGCACATCTTAACATAATGCGTCAGATATAAAAGGACAAGCATATGTCATCGGACGATTTTCCACGTTTTATGAAAAGCACTGGGCGTTCTGCGACCGCTTCCCGTGGCGGAAATATTTTGTGCCGGTGCACAGGCAAAAAAGCTGCCCGGCTTGTGCGCAGGGCAGCTTAAATATTGTTGGAAATGTTGCAGCAGGCGATTTTCGCAACTGCGTACCGCTGGTTCCTCTACGCCATTTTTGCGCCATTTCCGCGTGGGGATGCGTAGGGAAATAGGAACTTTTATGTTTTGACTTCATCCGAAAATGCCTGTCCTATCAAGCTTTATCGGCATTTGTGCGTTTGCGGAGAGTTTCAGAAACAGGCTCACTTTCGACGATACCTAATTTCATAAAAAGCAAACTCCTTTGCTGTATTTTCGGCATAATATTGTACCCATTGCCGCGCAGAAAATGCAAGCGCGATTCGCAAGAAGGACAAAAAGCGAGGAATTTCCGCCGCACGCTGTGATTTTTCGGAAAAGCTTTGCCCGTCATATCCCCCACCCCGCTTGTGGCGGGCGGGAATTTCCCCTATACTACAAGCTGTCATATTTTTCGCCGCATCCGACGGCGCAGTGTTTCCCAATTTTTCCCTGAAAAGGAGTTCCCCATGAAAAAAGCATTATCCCTGCTTCTATCCCTCACAATCCTCTTCTCCCTCGCCGCCTGCGGACAGAGCGGCGGCGATTCGACCACCGACGCGCCGTCCACGCTCGTCTACGGCTCCGCCGACTACACGCGCATCGATCCCGCGATGGACGAGCACTGCGAGATCAACCTGCTGCTCTTCAACGGCCTGACCGCGCACGACGGCAATGACCAGATCGTTCCCGCCCTCGCCGAGCGCTGGGACTATGACGAGGCGAACTGCACCTACACCTTCTATCTGCGCGAGGATGTCAAATGGCACGACGGCGAGCCGTTCACAGCCAACGATGTCAAGTTCACGATCGAAGCCATCATGGACCCCGACAACGGCTCGGAAAACGCGCCGAATTACGAGGATGTACAGGAGATCACCGTGCTCGACGACCACACCGTCTCGTTCCGCCTCGCTGAGCCGAACGCCGCATTTCTGGAGTACATGACGATGGCGATCCTGCCGCAGCATTTGCTCGAGGGCGAGGATATGCAGGAATCCGCCTTTTTCCGCGCCCCCGTCGGCACAGGGCCCTACAAGCTCGAAAGCTGGGACGCCGGGCAGTCCATCGTGCTCGTGCGCAACGAGGACTACTTCTTGGGCGCGCCGAACATCGAGCGCGTCATCTTCAAGATCGTACCCGACGACAATGCGCAGGCGATGCAGCTCGAGTCCGGTGAGATCGACCTTGCGCTGCTCGACCCGAAAAACGCGCAGAACTTCGCGGGCAAGGACGGCTACACCTGCTACGACATGACCACCGCGGACTACCGCGGCATTCTCTTCAACTTCAACAACCCCTACTGGACGGAAAATCGCGACATCATCCCCGCCGTCTGCTACGCCATCGACCGTCAGGCCATCGTCGACTCGGTGCTGCTCGGGCAGGGCATGGCGGCGTACAGCCCGCTCCAGCGCAATGTCTACAACAACGAGACCGTGAACCACTACGACTACGATCCCGCAAAAGCGAAAGAAATTCTCGAATCCGTCGGCTGCACGATGGGCAGCAGCGGCTACTACGAGCGAAATGGCGAGGAGATCGGTTTCGTCATCAGTGTGATGTCCGGCGAGCAGGACCGCATCGACATCGCACAGGCTGCGGCGCAGCAGCTTAGAGAAGTTGGCATCCACTGCACGGTGGACATCCCCGCGCAGATGGACTGGAGCGGCCAGATGGCATGTCTCATCGGCTGGGGCAGCCCGTTTGACGCCGACGACCACACCTACAAGGTCTTCGGCACGGACAAGGGCGCGAACTATTCGGGCTATTCAAACGCGCTGGTGGACGAATATCTGACACTCGCGCGCCAGAGCAGCGACGACGCCGTCCGTAAGGAGTATTACAGCAAATTCCTGCACGCGCTCGCGGACGATCCGGCCTACGCCTTTATCTGCTACATCGACGCGAACTATGTCGCCAAATCCACCATCCACGGCATCGACGCGGACACGGTGCTCGGCCACCACGGCGTCGGCATTTTCTGGAACATTCAGGACTGGACGATCGGCGAGTAAACGCCATTGACATCTTTGACGAGGGGCTGGCTTCAGCCCCTTTGTCTTGCATAAAGAGGACATTTTTCATGGCAGATCTATTGAACGTCGAGCACCTTTCCGTCAGCTTTTTCACTCCGGCGGGCGAGGTGCAGGCCGTGCGCGACGTGAGCTTTTTGCTGAAAGCGGGCGAGGTGCTCGCCATCGTCGGCGAATCGGGCTGCGGCAAGAGCGTACTGTGCAAGAGCATCCTGCGCCTTCTGCCGCAGACGGCAAAAATCAAGTCCGGCAAGATCATCGTAGACGGCACGGACATTACGGCTTATCGCGAGCGCGAGATGACGGCGCTGCGCGGTTCGCTCTTTTCCATGGTGTTCCAGGACCCGATGACCGCGCTTGATCCCACGATGACCGTCGGCGCGCAGATCGCCGAAGCAGTGCTTGCGCACAGGCCAAAGCTCGAAAAAAGCGCCGTGCGAGAGCGCGTCGTCGAACTGCTCGAGCTTGTCGGCATCGACCGCGCGCAAGAGCGCATGGCACTCTATCCCCACAACTTTTCCGGTGGGATGCGCCAGCGCGTGGTGCTGGCCATTGCGCTCGCGGGGAACCCGCGCATTTTATTTGCCGACGAGCCGACGACTGCGCTGGATGTGACCATTCAAGCGCAGATCTTAGATCTGCTGCGCGACGTGCAGCGAAAGCTCGGCACGGCGACGGTGTTTGTCACGCACGACCTCGGCGTCGTCGCGCGCGTCGCCGACCGCGTGGCCGTGATGTACGCGGGCAAGATCGTCGAAATCGGCACGGCGGAGGAGATCTTCTACGACCCGCGCCACCCCTATACCTGGGGCCTGCTGCGCTCGCTGCCCGCGCTCTCGCGCGGGAAGGAGA
>ERZ780203.1601-NODE-1601-length-15373-cov-3.800692_pt1 | contig 15373 bp, 10 predicted proteins | sample MGYA00511168_ERZ780203 | MGnify/ENA primary metagenome ERZ780203 (study PRJEB29588, sample SAMEA2156577) | human gut metagenome | biome: human gut; feature: human-associated habitat; material: faeces | place: Denmark | collected 2008/2010 ...
CGGTATCTGATCGAAAACGACTGGCTGGACGCCATCGTGCAGCTCCCCAACGACAGCTTCTACAACACCGGCATCGCCACCTACATCTGGACCATCACCAAGGACAAGCCCTCGGAGCATATCGGGAGGGTCCAGCTCATTGATGCCAGCAAGTGCTATGAGTCTCGCCGGAAGCCCATCGGCAACAAGCGAGTGGACATCACCGAGGCCTGCCGAGAGTTGATTGTCAGGGCCTACGGGGAGTATCGGGACCAGACATGTGAGCGGGAGCTGGAGTCCGGAGCAAAACTCGTCTGCAAAAGCCGGGTGCTGGACAGTGTAGCCCTGGGCTATAACAAGATCACCGTGGAAAGCCCCCTGCTGGATGAGGACGGGAAGAAGGTCCTGAAAAAGGGCAAGCCTGTGGCCGACCCCAAAAAGCGGGACACGGAGAATGTGCCGCTGGACGAGGACATCGATGCATACTTTGCACGTGAAGTCCTGCCCTATAACCCGGATGCCTGGATCGACAAGAGCAAGACTAAGGTGGGCTATGAGATTCCTTTCACCCGCACTTTCTACGAGTACAAGGAGATCGAGCCTGCCGACCAGATCGCCAAGCGTATCGAGGAGCATGAGCGTGCCCTGATGCAGAAGCTCCACGACTTGTTTGGGAAGGACGGTGAGTGAGATGACTCCGGCAAAGGGTTTTGCGGAGATGAAAGACAGCGGAATTGACACTATTGGAAAAATCCCAACACACTGGAGTTTATGTAGATTGCGGTTCCTATGTAAAATAATGACCGGAAACCAAGACACACAAAATGCCGTTGGAGACGGTATATATCCTTTTTATGTTCGCTCCCCCAAAATAGAGCGGGCCAACAGTTATACGTTTGATGGGGAAAGTATCCTAATGGCTGGGGACGGTGCTGGAGCTGGCAAGGTATTTCATCATGCTTTTGGGAAGTATGCAATTCATCAAAGAGTTTACTGTTTTTACGATTTTAATAATATTGTTCCACGGTACTTTTACTACTTTATAAGCAATCAATTTAGTTTGGAAATTGATAAAGGTAGCGCAAAATCGACAGTTGCTTCGGTGCGACTCCCGATGTTACAAAACTTTGTTCTTTGCTTGCCAACAACCAAGGAGCAAACATCTATTGCCACTTATCTGGACACCCAGTGCGCCAAGATCGACGAGATCATCGCCCAGGCAAAAAACAGCATTGAGGATTATAGACAGTGGAAGGCCTCCATTATCTACGAGGCTATTACTAAAGGCCTGGACCAAAATATCGAGCTGAAGGACAGTGGGATCGAGTGGATTGGGGAGATTCCGGCTGATTGGGCAATTATCCGCGTTAAAAATCTCCTTACTGAAATTAATGACCGCTCAGGATCTGGTTTGGAACAACCGCTTTCAATGAGTCAATCTTTAGGTGTTGTTCCGTCATCCATGATTGCGGTTGCTAATCCGGCAACATCTTATATCGGAGCCAAGATAGTACAACCAAATGATTTGGTGTTTAACAAATTAAAGGCCCATTTAGGTGTATTCGCTGTGTCGAGTTTTAGGGGTTTGGTCAGCCCGGATTATGCTGTTTACCGCGCAAACGAACGAGTTGATCCAAAGTTTCTGGAATATCTTTTCAAAACGCCAAATTGTATTCAAGAGTTCAAAAAATATATTACAGGTGTCGGTGCTGGCTTAAGCCGCCTATATACAAATGATCTGTTCAACATTAAAGTTGCACTACCAGTTGTCAGTGTTCAAAGGCACATTGTAGAGTACCTAAACGGCTTCTGTTCACAGGCGGATGCATTGATTTATGAAAAGCAATCCCTCATTGACGATTTAGAAGCCTACAAAAATTCTCTTATTTATGAGGTTGTGACCGGGAAAAGGCGAGTAGAAGATACCGACCAAGTGACAATTGCTATTCTTTCCCCTGAGATATTGCGGTACAGAAAAGCTCTGCTTATGCTCAGGGTGTTGGACTTGCTTGGTACTGGTGTCCGGGGACGAATTCAGTTGCAGAAATGTATGTTTGCCGCAGAGTGTTTGCTAAATATGCCATTTCAAACTCAATTCATTCGATACGAACACGGCCCATACGATCCAGATCTCCTAAACATAGAAGAAATCATTAACGCAAAAGGCTGGTACACGGTTCTGAAGGGATCGCCTGTCTCCTACCAAAAGGGAAAACAATTCGAAGAGGGCTTGCGGGAGTATATGGATACTTTTTCTGATATTGATCAGAAACTCGAAAAAATAGTGGATTTTTTGAGGCCAATGAAAACCTCTCAGGCTGAACGTGTAGCGACCTTGCTCGCTGCATGGAATGACTTTATTATTGATGGGATATCCCATCCTACTGACAAAGAGATAATTGGCGAGGTCGTTACGAATTGGACTCCTAATAAGGCAAATCCTCAATATTCTACTTGGCAGGACACTCTATACAAAATGAGAGAACATCGGTTTGTGCCCAAAGGTTCTGGAGTTCACACATTGCAGAAGGAAGCGTAAGGAGGATACGACATGCCCGATAACGAAAGACAGTTTGAACAAGATATCGAGTCCTTCCTGCTCTCTCCTGTCGGTGGTTGGCAGAAGGCGTCAGACGCGGGCTATCGGGCTTCCATGGACTCCGGTATGGCCCTGGACTTAGCTACCCTGCTGGACTTTGTCCAGGCCACACAGCCCATCCAATGGCAACGTTTCGAGAAACAGTGCAACTCCAATCCGGAGAAGAAGTTCTACAAGGCTTTTGAGAACGCCGTGGAGAACGATGGACTGATAAGTGTCCTGCGCCACGGGTTCAAGCACCGGGGGATTGAGTTCCGGGTGTGCTACTTTAAGCCGGAGTCCACTCTCAACGATGTGGCTGTCAAACACTACGGTCAAAACATCTGCCAGTGTATCCGCCAGTGGCACTACTCCGGGCAGAACAACAACAGCATAGATATGATGTTGGCAGTCAACGGTATCCCGGTCGTAGCCATCGAGCTTAAGAACCAGCTCACCGGCCAAAGCGTGGACAATGCCAAGCGGCAGTGGATGTTTGACCGGGACCCCAAGGAACCAGCGTTCCGGCTGGACCACCGCGTCCTGGTGTTCTTCGCCGTGGATCTCTATGAGGCGGTGATGACCACCAAGCTGGATGGGGCCAAGACCTACTTCCTCCCCTTTAACCAGGGCAGTAACGGCCCCGGCAGGGACGGCGGAGCCGGGAATCCGCCTTCACCGGATGGAGACTACGTGACCTCCTACCTCTGGAAGGACGTATTGCAAAAAGACAACCTTTTGGACATCATCCAAAAGTTCGTCAACCTCCAAGTGAAGAAAGAGAAGGCGCCTCAGAAAGATGGCGCACAAAGGGAAATCACTAAAAAGTCAGTCATCTTCCCCCGGTATCACCAGATGGATGTGGTGCGTCGGCTGATCCAGGATGTCAGAACCAACGGCCCCGGCAAAAACTATCTGGTGCAGCACAGCGCCGGTTCCGGGAAGTCCAACTCTATTGCCTGGACAGCCTACCGTCTGGCCAGCCTTCACGACGATGACAACAAGCCCATCTTCAACTCCGTGGTCATCGTCACAGACCGCACGGTGCTGGACGCCCAGCTCCAAGAGACTATCTCTGGCTTCGACCACACCCTGGGTTCTGTAGTGACCATCGACAAGAAGAAGTCCGCCAAAGATCTGCGGGACGCTTTGAACGACGGCAAGCGGATCATCGTCACCACTCTGCAGAAGTTCCCCGTGATCTATGAACAGATAGACGACACATCCGGCAAGGCTTTTGCCGTCATCGTGGACGAGGCCCACAGCAGCCAGACTGGCCAGAGCGCCATGAAGTTGAAAATTGCCCTGGCGGATACCCATGATGCACTCAAAGAATATGCGGAGCTGGAGGGTAAGGCCGAGGACGAACTGGAGGATGCGGAGGACAAGCTGGTGCGAGAGATGGTCTCCCACGGCAAGCACAAGAACCTGAGTTTTTTTGCCTTTACTGCCACGCCAAAGAACAAGACCCTGGAGATGTTCGGGGATGAGTATGCGGATGGCTCTTTCCACCCCTTCCATATCTACTCCATGCGACAGGCCATTGAGGAGCACTTCATTTTGGATGTGCTGGAGAACTATACCACCTATAAGACCTGCTTTCAAATCGCCAAGAACACCCCGGACAATCCGGAGGTCCCCACTATCAAGGCCATCAAGACTATCCGGCGTTTTGAGGAGCTTCACCCCCACAACCTGCAGCAGAAGGCCGCCATCATTGTGGAGACTTTCCGGGACATTACCAAGCACAAAATCGGCGGAAAGGGTAAAATGATGGTGGTTACGGCCTCACGTCTGGCGGCGGTGCGCTACTACCACGAGATCAAGGCATATCTGGAGGCAAATCACTACGACGATGTAGAGATCCTGATTGCCTTCTCTGGAGGTATCAGGGACCCAGACGAGGAGAACGGCACAGAGTACACTGAAAGCGGCATGAACCGAGACCGGGAGGGAAACCGCGTCAGCGAGGCCCAGACCAAGCAGGTCTTCCACGACGAGGGCGATGTGCTGATCGTGGCGGAGAAGTACCAGACTGGCTTTGATGAGCCGTTGCTCCACACCATGATTGTGGACAAGAAGTTACGAGATGTGAAGGCAGTCCAGACTTTGAGCCGTCTGAACCGTACTTATCCTGGAAAAGAAGATACCTACATTCTGGACTTTGTGAATACCAAGGAAGAAATTCTGGAGGCCTTCCAGCCGTACTACCAGGAGACTAGCCTCACCGAGGAAATCAATGTTGACCTGATTTACAAGACTCAGAAGCAGCTCCGGGAATTCAAACTGTATAACGAAAGTGATATTGAGGTGGTCAGTAAAATCTACTTCGCTCCAGATGCGAAAAAGGCCACCTCCGTCCAGGCGAAGATCTCCAACGCTCTGTTCCCGGTGGCCAAGGCTTACAATCAACTGAGCAAGGAGGACCGCTACCAGTTCCGCCGCCTAATCCGAGCGTTTGTGAAGTGGTATAACTACATCTCTCAGATCGTGCGGATGTTCGATAAGGACCTTCATAAGGAGTTTCTCTTCTGTTCCTATCTCTCCAAACTGATCCCTGCAGAGCCTTCCACCCCCTGGGACCTGGAGAACCGGGTGAAGTTGGAGTACTACCGTCTGGAAAAAACCTTTGAGGGAGCAATCACACTGGAAGATAAGGCAACGGCCCTGGAGCCCGCGAAGACGAAGAAGGCGGTCAACATGAACGCCAAGAAAGACCCGCTGGACGAGGTAATTGATCGAATCAATGAGACCTATAAAGGCGATTTTACTGAAGCAGACAGAGTCTTGATTGGGACTTTGCGTGAGAAACTACTGGCGGATAAAAAGCTTCGCAAAGCAGCTAAAGTGGATGGACAGCAGATCTTCGAAAAAAATGTGTTCCCCAAGATTTTCGACCAGACTGCCCAGGCCTCCTATATCGAGAGCACGGAAACCTATACGAAGCTATTTGAGGATACCGCCAAGTATAAAGCCATCATGGTCGCCTTGGCAAAGGAACTGTATCGGGAACTTCGGAATGGATAATATGGGTATAAGACGTACTGATCCATGGCAATGCACAACTTGAAATGGGTTTAGAGAGAAAAATTTGGAGGAGTCAGCGTGAATGGTCAAGGAAAGCTACTGACACATTTTCTGAAGAATGCGGACAAGCTCGTAATACCTGTCTATCAGAGAAATTACGACTGGAAGGAAGAACATTGCAAGAAACTCTACTCCGACCTTGTAAAGACGATCCGAGATAACAAACGGTGGCATTTCTTCGGTGGTATAGTCTCCGTCAGTGATCCTATGGGCAGCAGTTCAGACTATCTGGTTATCGATGGCCAGCAGCGGATTACCACAGTTTCGCTTCTCCTCTTGGCGATTGCCAATCTGATCAAGGATGGACTCGTTACCCCTAATGATCCAAACCTGTATGACGTCATCACGAAGAAATATCTCGTTGATGAAATCAATCCTAAGCAGAGGAAGATGAAGCTAAAGCCCATCAAAGGAGATCAGGACGCTTATGACAGGCTCTGGGGCGATCCGTCTGAGTACAATTTCAGCTCCCGTATCACACAGAATTACCTATTCTTCTATAATCAGATCCAGCGTGAAGACATCAGCGTAGACCAATTGTTTACGGCGGTAGAGAAGCTCCAGATCATCGACATCACGCTAACACCACCCGACGACGATCCACAACTAGTGTTTGAGAGCCTCAATTCGACCGGCCTTGATCTGAATGAGGGTGACAAAATCCGGAACTTTGTTCTTATGCGACGATCTATGGAGGAGCAGGAGCAGTTCTATGATGACTACTGGTGCCCCATTGAAAAAAACGCCGGCTACGACAAACAGACGAACTCTTACGACGTGAGTCCGTTCATCCGTGACTATCTGGGGATTAAGGAGCGACGTCTGACCGCAATGAAGGAGATCTACCAGGAGTTCAAGGATTATGTTGAAAAGCGCGGCCAGATAGAGGATGTTCTTAAAGAACTCCGGGACTATGCGAAGAGGTATAACAAGATCCGGGTTGGGAATCCGAACTTTCCAATTAAACTCCGGGCTTCGCTATATCGGCTGAACCGTTTCGAAAGCAGTGTTTGCAGGCCGTTTCTAATGGAAGTCTTCCGACTACAGGAGGAGGATGTGCTTACCTTAGAGGATGTGGGTGAGGTCTGCCGCATTGTGGAGTCCTATCTACTTCGCCGCCTCATCTGCGATTTGCCATCCAACACCCAGAGCAAAGTATTCCTTACGCTCTGCAATGACATCAAGCGTCTCGATGGCACCTATGATGATTTCATTGAGAAACTGCGGTATGTTTTTGGAAACAAGAAGGAGAAGGCAGCCTTCCCAACAGACGAAGATTTTGCTGAAGGTCTCAAAAACAAGAATATCTACACGATGCCGGCCAGATATAAGGCGTACATCTTCGAGCGCATAGAGAATGGAGATAGCTCGGAGTACAAAGAGATCTATAATCGTCTGGACAGTGGTGAGTACACCATTGAGCACATCATGCCCCAGCATCTAACTCCTGCTTGGGCCAGCGAGCTCGGTGACGATGCTGAAAATATCCACGGCCAATGGCTCCACCGGCTCGCAAACCTGACCCTGGCAGCCTCCTCTTACAATATCAGGTACAGCAATGCCTCCTTCCAAGATAAGAAAACAATGAAAGACGGCTATCTGCAGAGCGGACTGAAAATGACCCAACAAATCGCCAAAGCCGATCATTGGGGCCTTCCAGAACTGGAGCAGCGGAGCAGTATGCTGGTAAATCAGTGCATTGCCCTTTGGCCAAATAAGGATACTACTTATGTTCCACCACAGAAGCAGTATGACGAAATTGCGCTAGATGATGATGCCTCCTTGACTGGGCGTCAACTGATGAAGTATCGTTTTCGTGGAATTGAACATGAAGCCACAACTTGGGTTGATATGTATGTCCAGATGCTGAAGGAACTCCACAATATCGATACAGCGTATCTGAATTATCTTGCCGGCGCCGATGATAGCGTCGATCTGGCCAGCCAATTCTTTAGGACAGGAGATGGGTTTGAGGCATCTGCACTGGTCGTTGAAGGTATCTATGTTAATACCGGGACCTCCACGCAACACAAGCTGAATATGCTGAGACGGCTGTTTGAGCATTACGATCAAGACCCATCTGACTTGGTGTTTTTCCTCAACGAAAAGAAATGTAACGATGAGGAATCTAGTCTGCGTCATAAGGTACGTAGAGATTACTGGTCGCAGGTCCTTCCAGCAATTCGTACCGAGACAGGCACTTTCAATTATGTCTCCCCGACCAAAAACAATTATATGTCTGGCTCTACGAGTTGCCCTGGTGTCCAGCTATCTTGCGTGGCGAACTACGATCAAGCCCGTATAGAAATCTATATCGATACCGGGAATGCAGGAAGGAACCAAATGATCTATGATTCGCTGAAAAGTCATCGCTCTCAAATTGAGGAGGATTACGGCCGACCACTGAAATGGTACAACCAAGAAGGCAATCGTTCTTGTAAATTATATGATGAACTTCTCGATGTCAGCGTGACGAACCATGATGACTGGCCTGCGATGATTAAATTTCACGTTGAGCGAGGGGCAAGACTCCTCAAGGCTGTGACACCATTTCTTCCATAGGCACGGCAACTTATGAGGTGAGCATTATGAGAAGGCCCGCATATGATTCAAATGTTGCCTTCGAGGGTAAGATTAAATCAATGCGTCTGATTTCAGAGATGATCGGTTTTGGACCGATGCCTGCTCCAGATCGTGAGGTCGAACAGCGGTTGACGCTCAATTCCAGAGGGAAGATTTGGTTCAGCAATTACTTATATGGGGATGGGGTAAAGCAGAAACTTCATCGAAAAGAATGTTCAACGATTTCACCCACAGATGCGGATTATATCCTTAAATTGATCGCGATGGTATTTACCTCCCCCCAATCATCTGCGCTTGTTACAGATGTAGGTATGTGGAGGCTGTGCCTACTCAGTGAAACTGGGCAGAATTTCAAGTATGAAGGCTCCCTGACTAGTCAAAGTGAAAATGACCCTCTCGGTATTGCATCTGAAGAATTGAGGATAATCTTGTCTATGCCTGAATTGGCTGCCTTCGACGGAAAGGTATCAGAAGGCCAACTGTCGTGGAAAGCCGATGGCCAGCGGCCTCCGAGCATGCAACGGTTTGTGAGGGAGTACAAAGTTTGTACGCACCAACAAGGTAATATCGCTGATGCAAAGTGGGGGGACTGAACGAACAATATGAAAGCAAGTGGGAGGGATCGGAAATTCCGATCCCTCCCATCATCATTTTGTTTTGCTGATCAAGTCCGTTCTCGATACAGGAAGGTCATAGCCTGTGCACGGGAAACCACCGCCTCGGGACTAAATGTAGTCGCACTGGTTCTCGCAGTGATTTGGTTACTGGCGGCCCAAATGACTGCACTAGAGTAGTTAAAACGATGGTCTATATTGAGACCATCGAGTCTCAACAACAATACGCTGTACGGAGGTAGATGAAGATGCGGTATGGCTAGGGTGATACCATGACGATACAGGCTATCATTCCCCTTGTGATCATGGGCGGTGCCTTTTTGCTGATCGCCATTGTCGCCCACACAACTGGCCAGGGAAATCTGGACCACATCAAATCCAAGACGGTGGGCGATGGCCAGCACGGCACTGCTCGATGGGCCACCAAGAAGGAGATCCAGCAGACCTTTAAGCACATCCCTTTTCGTCCCGAGGCGTGGCGTAAAGGAAAGGATCTTCCGACTGACCAAGGATTGGTACTTGGGTGTGTGGGCGGCGGCCCAGACATCGGTTCATTATGGGCCACTCTGTTCAAGCAGAGAAAGAAGGCCCCTGAACGCCCCGCCATTCAGGCACTGGTGGATACCGACGATATCCACTGCCTGATGATCGGCGCATCCGGCATCGGCAAGACGGCCTTCTTTCTCTACTCCAATCTGGAATACGCCTGTGCCTGCGGGATGAGCTTTCTGGCTCTGGATACCAAAGGAGATCTTGCGCGGAACTACGGGACTATCGCCTCCCGGTACTACGGCTATCAGGTGGCGGTCATTGACCTGCGAAACCCCACTCGCTCGGACGGATACAATCTGCTGACGCTCATCAACCACTACATGGATATCTGCCGGGAGGATTCTGAAAACCTTGCCGCCCGTGCCAAGGCGGAGAAGTATGCCAAGATCCTTTCCAAGACCATCGTCAATCCAGATGGGGATGCCTCCCGGTACGGTCAGAACGCATTCTTCTATGACGCAGCCGAGGGCCTGCTCACCGCTGTGATCCTGCTGCTGGCGGAGTACCTGCCCCCTGACAAGAAAACCGGGACAGAGCAGCGGCACATCGTCAGCGTGTTCAAACTGGTGCAGGACCTCCTGGCGCCCAGCAGATCCGCAAAAGGCAAAAACGGTTTCCAAGTGCTGATGAACAAACTTCCGGACACCCATAAGGCACGGTGGTTTGCTGGAGCGGCTTTGAACAGTGCAGATCAGGCGATGATGTCCGTCATGTCCACCGTCCTCTCCCGGCTCAATGCCTTTTTGGATTCAGAGTTGGAGCAGGTCCTCTGCTTCGACAGCGCCATCAACGCCGAATCCTTCGCCAGCAGAAAGTCCGCTATTTTCCTCATCCTCCCCGAAGAAGATCCCAGCCAGAATTTTATGGCGGGTCTTATGATCCAGACCCTCAGCCGGGAATTGTTTGCGGTGGCAGATGAAAATGGCGGTAAACTGAAAAACCGTGTGGTGCTGTTCTGTGACGAGTTGGGCACCATGCCCGCTTTTGACATCCTGCCCCTCTTCTCTGCCGGCCGGTCCCGGAAACTGACACTGGTACCCATCATCCAAAGCCTTGCTCAGCTGGAGAAGAACTACGGCAAGGAGGGTGCGGAGATCATTCAGGATATCCTAAACAGCAGATCCAGAGACAGGCCATGACTCATGCCGGGCGCTTCAACGGACGCGAGATGCTGGCGGCTAAGGCAACGATATCAAAAGAAAAACCTGAACGATGAAAACTACCCGCTGCGGATAGGGCAGGTTTATGGAATCCATGTTATACTGAACTGAAATGGATACTCCACGAAATGAATTCAATAAAGTATCCTGTTTCAACTGGCTTTTTTTACCCTCAGCAGATATAATGAAAACGAGGTGATGCGATGTGAAGGTACGAAGAATTGCGGCGTTTTTGCTGGCAGGTATCTTGCTGGCCTACTGCTGCGCGGGCTGTTCCGACACGGCCAAAAAAGAAGAGACGCCGACCACCATTACGGTCTGGCACGTCTATGGCGGTCAGACAGATTCCCCACTCAACGACCTCATCGATGCGTTCAACCAGACGGTGGGAAAGGAGCAGCGAATCAACGTGCAGGTCACCTCCGTGTCCAACACCAACACCATCCACGAGCTGGTGCTGGCCGCCGCCAACGGAGAGCCGGGAGCTCCGGAGCTGCCCGACCTTTTCGTATCCTATCCCAAGACGGTGATGGCGCTGCCCGACGACAGCATTCTGGTGGACTATCAGGACTACTTCAGCGAGAAAGAACTGTCCGCTTTCCTGCCGGCTTTCGTGGAAGAGGGGATCGTCAATGACCGGCTGGTGGTCCTTCCCGTGGCGAAATCCACAGAGATCATGTATATCAACCAGACGATCTTCGACCGCTTCTCCCAGGCGACCGGCGTGACGCTGGCGGACCTGGATACCTGGGAGGGACTTTTCAAGGCCGCGGAGAGCTATGCAGACTGGACTGATGCGCAGACGCCGGATATTCCGGGCGACGCCAAATCCATGTTCGTTCACGACTACTACTTTAATTACTTCCAGGTGGGGGCGGAATCTCTGGGCGAGGATTTCTTCCGGGGAGACGAGCTGGCCTTTGGCCCCGCCTTCCAGACGGCGTGGGAACCGCTGGCGCAGGCCGCGCTTCGTGGGGGCGTCTGGCTCAAGGGCGGTTACGCCACAGAATCCATCCGCACCGGCGACAGCATTGTGAGCGTGGCATCCTCGGCCAGCATCCTCTATTACAGCGATGTGGTAACTTATCCGGACAATACCTCCGAGGAGATCACTATCATCTCCCGGCCCTGTCCGGTCTTTGAAAACGGGGAAAAGCTGGTCATGCAGCGCGGAGCCGGTTTCTGCACCGTACGCTCCACCCCAGAGAGGGAGCAGGCCGCCGTGACCCTCCTCAAGTGGCTGACCGAGCCGGACCACAATGTGGAGTTCGTGACCCGAACGGGCTACATGCCGGTGACTCGGGCCGCCTTTGAAAACGAACTGCCGAAGGCCATCGAGGGACTGGAGAGCGCCAAATACGCCTCCCTCTATCAGGCGTATCTGGATACCCAGGCAAACTATGAGTTTTATGTGCCGCCCCAGCTGGAGAGCTATCTGAGTCTGGAAACGACCCTGGAAGATCAGGTGCGCTCACAGCTTGCGCTGGGCCGTCAGGATTATCTGGAGGCTGGAGAAACCGGGTTGGAGCAGATCAGCGCTGAGCGGCTCCAGGCCTTCCGGGAGATCATGGAGCGATAACCAAAAGAGAGGAGGAAACACCGTGCTGAACAAATTCCGGGAGCTGCGGGCGCTGAACACGTTTGCCAAAAAGCAGAGCGTGGGCATGCAGAGAAAACTGATGCTCTACTGGGTGTCCATGATCCTGGTAGTCTTTGCGGCGGTGATCCTCCTTCTGTCCATCGCCGGGGCCTTTTCCCAAAACGACGAGCAGCTCCATGAGGTGATGGAGCTCCAACTGAAAAATACACAGGATAGCCTGGCCAGTCGCCTGGATCGCCTGACCGCCCAGAGCCTGAATCTCTCCAAAGAACTCAGCCGTGAGATTGAAGGAGCGCTGATGCGGGAGGGCATCGAGGTCCGGCACATCGCCCAGGGCCGCAACGTCCCCATGTACAAAACCAACATCCAGCCCGTCAAGGCCGGAGCGGCTGCTGCAATTGCAGCAGATCATGTACCCGCTGGTCAATACCACCCTCCAGACCGCCAACTGCAACGGAGCTTATGTAATTTTGAATGCCACGGCCAATACCACCCTGGAGGTGGCAGATCACTCCAGAAGCGGGCTCTACCTGCGTTACACCAACCTCAGCGCCAGTAATCCGGTAGCCCCTACCGTGGTCTACTTCCGCGGCATTCCGGATATTGCCCGGCAAAAGGATCTGGAGTTGCACAATCGGTGGAATCTGGAATTTGACACCGATCAGATCCCGGGCTGCCGGGAGCTGATGGACACGCCCTTGGACCGCCCTGCGCAGCGCTATTTCTGGTCCCGCCGCATCGACCTGAAGGATACTTGGGAATCTGCTATGCTGCTGTGCGTCCCCATCGTGGGCAGCGATGGGAGCGTATACGGCGTCTGCGGCGTGGAGCTCAGCGCGCTGTACTTCCAGCTGTCCTATCCCGCGGCGGAGGGGCAGTTCGGCTCCGCCGTTACCGTTCTGGCTCCCATTCAGGACAGCCGTCTGCTGCTGTCGGATGGATTGGTGGGCAGCGTCAACGGTACCTATCTGGACGGTCAGGAGACGCTCGCCATCCATCAGGGACGATACTATAACGAATATGACACAGGCGCCGAGCGGTATATCGGCCTGCATCAGACCATCTCCATCTCCAAGGGAGAGACGGAGGACACCGCCTGGGCCACTGCGATCCTGATCCCCCAGGACAGTTATGCGGCATACACCGCTGAAATACAAAAAACATGGATCATTGCGGCCCTGGGACTGCTGGTGGTGCTGCTGGCCCTCTCCTTCTTCCTGGCGCGGAGATTTGTCCGGCCTATTACCGACAGCCTGAAGCGGTTCCAGCAGGAAGAACTGCCGGAACAGGGTCTGTCTTCCGGAATCTCGGAGGTAGATGAACTGGCGGAGTTTCTCAACGCCCGAGCCCGAAACCAACGGCTGGAGCAGGGGGAACTTCCGCCTAACATCGCAGAGCTCTTCGATCAGTTTGTGGAGAGGAAGGATCTGCTGACAGAGGCAGAGCGGAACATCCTCCGCTACTACATCGATGGACATGAGATCGCAGATATCCCGGATCTGGCGTTTATCAGCATGAGTACGGTCCGGAAGCACAACCGGAGCATCTACGAGAAGCTGGGGGTGGCCTCCCGGGATGAACTGATGCTCTATATCGATCTGCTTCGCCGGTGCGGACGGCTCCAGGAGCTGTTCTGATATCCTACCCACAACACAGTAAAGCGCACAAAACCAGCCCTTTGGTTTTGTGCGCTTTCTCTATTATCCAATGGATACCTTTTGTAAAAAGCGGGAAAAAGTATCCGGCAGACCATATACGTAGGCCCCCGCTCCTGTTATAACAGGAGCAGAAAGGAGGTGCGCTCTATGAGAAACTTGTTGTTCGGTCATCTGGAGGATTGCTCCACGCCCCAGTATTTCTGCTTTTCTGTTCGTTGCGAGGTGTGCGGAGAATACTGGTACAGCAGCAGCATCTCCTTTTCCAAAGCGGCGCAGGCGGCCCAGCACCGGGAAAAGAAGGAGCTTTATGACGCCATCTATCAGCGGGAGAAGGAGCGGGCCAAGCTGGCAGCCGGACAGGAAGCCAGGGAACGGTTCAGCCAATGTCCTGTCTGCCGGCGGCTGGTCTGTGATGCCTGTTTTCTCATCTGCGATGAGATGGACCTGTGCCGGGAGTGCGCTGCTCGCATGAAAGAGCCCGGGGAGCCGGTGGCACCATGAAAAGGCGATGGTCGCTCCTGATCCTGCTGTGCCTGCTGCTGACCGGATGCAGCGCGGAGGCCTCCGGAGGGCAGTTGATTTCCGCGGCAGAGGGCTCCGGAGCATACAGTGAGGCGCTGCTCCCCTTCCTTCCCGGATATGCGCTCCGGGATGGGGAGGATACCCTCTATGCGGAGGTTTCCCGGGGCAATGCCGTGGCATGCTTTGATGTGCAGGCCATCCCGGCCATGGACAGAGGGGTTGGCCGGTACTGGTATCCCCATGTATCGGCTACGGTTGTGCTGGCGGTAGACCGCACGCGGACGGATGCGGTCATCACCGGCTGGAACAGCCTACGGGAGAGCAGGGTCCCCGTGGGCATGAGCAGCTTTTCCGTGGTACGCAATATGCTGGCCATAGGCGCAATGTCCTACGGGTTGAACCCAAAAGAGCCGACAAAGGGAGATGCCCTGGATTTCCTGGAACAGCTTTGTCAGAACGGAGGCTTCGAACTGGACGGGTCGGACGCCCCCATTCTGATCTGTCTGGACTATGAGGCCGCCGCATGGAACCGCAGCGGCGGAACTTATGAGATCATCGTGCCGGTGGAGGGTACCTTGACCTACCGTATGGGGCTGCTTTCGGATACTCCGCTGACCCTGGAGCCGGGGCTGTATGTGTCCCGGAAAGATCGAATGGGAGCGGAGACGGTAACCACCTTCGATCTTAGGATGACGGCCCCCAACCGGGAGCCGGTGATGAATACGGCGGAGATCCACACCATAGAACACCTGGGGGCCACCTATTTGCGCAATGACCCGGATTGGAAGGACCGGACGGTGTACTTTGGCCCCATGGGCTGCCAGACAGGCTTTTACTTTCTCTTCGACAGCAGAAAACTCACCGACACTGAGGCGGTAGACTTGGTGAAGGAGGTCTTTGCCGCCGGAGCACTGAAAGCCGCCAGGTATCTGGCAGGACGTGATGCTCCGGGCTTATACGGCATGCGGGATTTGACCAACAGCCTGCTGGAGGCACAGTCCTGATCCTCTCCGTCTCGCGCCGGACAGACATTCCCTGCT
>ERZ780203.1619-NODE-1619-length-15225-cov-2.555702_pt1 | contig 15225 bp, 16 predicted proteins | sample MGYA00511168_ERZ780203 | MGnify/ENA primary metagenome ERZ780203 (study PRJEB29588, sample SAMEA2156577) | human gut metagenome | biome: human gut; feature: human-associated habitat; material: faeces | place: Denmark | collected 2008/2010 ...
CCGCGCTTGCGCGAGACCTTGGCGACTGTCGCGATAACAAGGGGAAACTCGCGAATCGTGTTTTTGCTTGTTTGACAGGAAATTCCTGCGTTAAATGTTGCGTACATTCGACTTAATGATGCCGCACACACCTTTTCTCCAGCATCGTCACCGCCTGATACAGCACCGCCGACAGCACACACAGGATCACGATAGACATGATCACGAGGTCCAGTTTGAAGACCTGGCTGCCATAGATGATGAGAAAGCCGAGGCCTGCCTGCGCGGAGAGAAATTCCCCGATGATGACGCCGACGAGACAGAGACCGATGTTGACCTTCATGTTGCTGATGATGAGAGGGACAGAACCTGGCAGCAGGACCTTTGTGAGGACATCTTTCTGCTTCCCTCCGAGCGTATAGATCAGCCGGATCTGATCCGGGTCCATGGAGAGAAAGCCGTTGTAGAGCGTTAAGATCGAGCCGAAGACCGCCACGGAGACGGCCGCCGTGATGATCGTTTTCATGTTGTTGCCGAGCCAGACGATGAGGACCGGGGCGAGGGCGGACTTCGGCAGGCTGTTCAGCATGACAAGATACGGCTCCAGGATCTTTGCCAGCCGCCTGCTGGACCAGAGCGCCACCGCACCGAAGATCCCGATGCATGTCACGAGAAAAAAGCTGAGCATCGTCTCAAGAATCGTGATCCCCGTGTGATAAAAGATCGTCCGGTCCGCCGCCATGGAAAGAAAACAGGAGAGCACGCGGGACGGAGAACTGAAAATAAAATCATTCAGGATCCCGATGCGGGCACTGACTTCCCAGGAAACAAGAAACAGGATCAGAAACAAGACCCGGCAGGCAAAAATCTGTCTGCGGATCCGCCGTTCCTGTTCCAGATAGCGATGCTGGGCGGGAGAGACGGAGAGCGCTTCCGTGGGGATCGCACCCCGCCGCCGGAAAAAAAGAAAAGAAGCGATATCATGAAATTTCATCCGCTCCACCTCCGATCCCACATTTCGGTCCGTCATTTTCATCCTTTAGAGGAACACCCCCATACTTCCGATCATTTCCGTCCAAAGCCATCTCATCACCTTCCCCTGAATTTCCAAGAATCCTCCACAATTCATTAAAATAAGAAGAAAACTCCGGATAATTCCGCCGCTTCAAAGGACTCGTCTCATGATCCGGAAAACGGATCAGAAGCTCCCCCTTGATCCGCCCGGGCCGGCTCGTCAGGACCAGGATCCGGTCTGCCGCGCTGACGGCCTCGGAGAGATCGTGCGTGATCAGGATCGCCGTCTTTTTCCGGCTGCGGATGATCGAGCTGATATCATCACAGACGGAGAGTCTTGTCTGATAATCAAGAGCAGAAAACGGCTCATCGAGAAGCAGAAGATCCGGCTCCAGCGCCAGTGTCCGGATCAACGCCGCCCGCTGCCGCATGCCGCCGGAAAGCTCGGACGGCCTTGCGTCATAAAAATACTGAAGCCCATACGCATCAAGAAGCTCTCTCAGCCGCCCGATATGCCCGGGATCACACTTCCCCTGAACCTCAAGCCCGAGAGAAGCATTTGAAAAAATCGTGCGCCACTCAAACAGATGATCACGCTGCAGCATATACCCGATCCCGGACGATCCCTTCGCGACCGGGATCCCATCCAGAAGGATCTCCCCCCGCTCCGGCGCCAGAAGCCCGGAAAGCAGCGAAAGCAGCGTAGACTTCCCACACCCCGACGGCCCGACAATACAAAGAAACTCTCCACTGTTCACATGAAACGATATATCAGAAAGGGCCTTCGTCTCTCCCTCCAACGTATGATAGGAGAAATCCACCCCATTCACTTCCAACTTCGGAGTCATGGACACCTCACAAACAGTATTTATTATAAAATATGAATCCATATCTGCACACGTGAACCGTTATCCATCAATCTCTCACCCCGTCCAGCGCCAGCGCAGACCACCCGCGCCTGGTGGGTGGCCTGCGCGTCCCCCTCGCCAATCCCCCCAAAACCGTAAAAATTCCGCAAGAAAACCGAAAGACAGAAGTCCAAAAAACGCAAGCTTTCCCTGCTATACTACTCCTTAGTATAAAAAACAACACAAACACCAAGGGAGTAAACCATGAGCAGTGAAGAAAAAATCTCACCTGATGAGTTCGATCAGGAACTGGAAGCTCTGATGAGCGGAAAAAAAGAACCAAAAAAGAAAAAAGGTGGAAAGAAAAAGAAGATCGCCGTTTCGGCAGCCGTCATCCTGGTCCTTGGGATCGCAGCCGGAAAGATCCTCGGCGGCGGAAAAGACATGGTCCCGGTGGTGGACACCGTAAACCCTGTGAGAAAAACGATCCAGAACCGCCTCTCCGTCACCGGCCCGGTATCCGGGACCGACAGCGTGGACGTCGTTTCCAGCCTCCATGCGGAGATCCTGGAGATTCCGGTAAAAGAAGGGGACAAAGTCACAAAAGGACAGACACTGGCAGTCCTCGATGACTCCGATGTAAGAAAAACGGCAGATATCGCAAAAAACGATTACGATCTCGCAGTGAGCACCTGCGCGGAGAAAGACAAAGAAGCACGAAACGGCTACGCGAAAGCCATACAGGACCTGAACACCGCACAGGCGAACTACGACCGGACAAAAGCACTCTATGACGGCGGCAGCGTGCCGAAAGTAGACCTTGAGACTGCGGAAAACGGACTCAATGACGCGAAACGCGAGCGGGACTCCTATACCGTGAAGAATGGGACAGCCGTCGCGGACGATTCCTACCGCCTCCAGATCGAAAAGGCAAAATATGACTACGAGAAAGCGACGGAATCCCTGGAGGACACCGTGCTGAAAGCGCCGATCGACGGCACCGTGGTCCGCGTAAATACGAAAGTCGGACGCTTTGCCTACAAGATGGAGAACGATGCCCCGCTGTTCGTGATCGAAAACCTCGACCAGCTGGAACTTGAGATCAAAGTCAGCGAATACTCGATCGGAAAAGTCGCACTCGGACAGGAAGCGGAGATATCAGCGGACATTTTAAATGGCGCAACGGTCCACGGAGTTGTCGACTCGATCTCCCCGACCGGAGAGGAAAAAGGCGGCGGATCCACCGAACGTGTCATCCCGACAACGATCCGGATCACGGACAGCGATACGAAGCTGATCGCCGGGATCACCGCCCGCGCTTCGATCGTGCTGGAAGAATCGGAAAACGCCCTGACAGTCCCTGTGTCGGCAGTCATGGAGAAAGACGGGACAGCTTATGTCCAGGAGCTCACGGACGGGGTCGTCTCCTGGGTTCCAGTCACCATCGGCGTGGAAGGAGATGTGGAGGCGGAGATCATCCCGCAGGAGGGCCATGCGCTGGACGAAAATTCGCTTCTGATCGCGGAGCCGGGAGAGCAGTATCCGGAAGGAATGGCTGTCAATTCAGCGGCAAAACAGGGGGAATAAGAGATGTTTGAAAAATGGAGAGGAGCTGCCTGGCTTACGGAAAATGTGACGGACGAGCTGATCCGCCTGGAAAATCTCGTGAAGATCTATGACACGGGCGCGATCCGGGTCCTGGGATTAAAAAAGATCAACCTGACGATCCGCCGCGGGGAATTTGTGGCGATCATGGGCCATTCCGGATCGGGAAAATCCACCCTGATGAACATTCTGGGCTGTCTCGACCGCCCGACACTCGGTCATTACTATCTGGATGGGATCGACACGGCAGCGCTGTCGCCGGATGAACTCTCGGCGGTGAGAAACAAAAAGATCGGTTTCGTATTCCAGTCCTTCAATCTGATCTCACGCACATCGGCATTAAAAAATGTGGAGCTGCCGATGACTTATGCGAGGATCCCGAAGAAAAAACGGACGGAGCGTGCCATGGAACTTTTAGATTGTGTGGGACTTGGCGAACGTGCCGGTCACATGCCGAACGAGATGTCCGGCGGACAGAGACAGCGCGTGGCGATCGCCAGAGCTCTCGCAAACGAACCGCCGCTGATCCTCGCGGATGAGCCGACGGGAAACCTCGACACGGCGGCATCGATCGAGATCATGGAGATCTTTGCGGAGCTCCACAAGGCTGGAGCCACGGTGATTGTGGTCACCCACGAGGAAAACATTGCCGCCTTCACGGATAGGATCATCCACTTTTCCGACGGACAGATCATCAAAGATGAGATCAATGAGAATCCGACAAAGGGGAGCGGGGAACTCCACATGAAGGGCCTCTACCGACATTTCCGGGAGGCAGCCGGAACAGAGAGCGGGGTGGGTTCATGTTAGGGGAAAATATGGTCATGGCGTTCCATGCCATCATGGCGAACAAGATGCGTTCCTTTCTGACGATGCTCGGCATCATCATCGGGATCGGCTCCGTCATCTCGATCGTCTCCATCGGAGACACCATGCGGGGACTGTTTGCGGATCTCTACAAGGATGCGGGAACGACGCAGGCAGTCGTGTCGATCGGATACTGGGTCGAGGACGTGCGGGACAGCGATTATTTCACATTGGATGACCTGGAGAAGATCCGGGAAGTGTTTGCAGACGAGATCGCATATATCGACAGTTATGCGAGTGTGAGTCCGGATGTCCGCGTGGGTCGGACTTCCATGAAATTTGATCTTCAGGGAGTCGACCGGGATTATCAGGAAGTACAGCCGGTGACGATGGTTGCCGGACGGTATTTAAACGAGAGTGATATCCTTGGAAGAAAGAAAAACGTGGTGATGGAGGCGGAGAGCGCCGGAAAACTTTTTGGAACGGAGGATGCGGTCGGGAAGACATTCCGGACGACGATCTACGGGGACACGGACCTCTATACCGTAGTCGGCGTCTATAAAAAGGAGATGAGCGCGTTTCAGAAACTGCTGATGGGCGGTTCCGGCGATACAGGGTCCGCATACATTCCGTACACGTTGCTCACCTGGCCGAATGATACGTTTTATTACTGCCGCTTATATGCAAAAGAAGGAACCGATATGGTGGATCTCATGTCCCGCCTGACCGCCTATCTCGGAAAATTAAAAGGGCGGAACGCAGGAGATTTCTATACGAACACGGTGGCGGATGAGATGGGAAGCATTGACAGCATGATGGGAGGACTTTCCATGGCGGTCGGCGGGATCGCGGCGATCTCCCTGATCGTCGGCGGGATCGGGATCATGAACATCATGCTGGTGTCCGTCACGGAGAGGACCCGGGAGATCGGGATCCGGAAAGCGCTGGGCGCGAGGACCAGGGATGTCCTGATCCAGTTCCTCACGGAGTCGGCGATCCTGTCCGCCCTGGGCGGGATCATCGGCGTCGTACTTGCCGTGACCGTTGTGACGGCGGGGGGTGCCGCGTTTGGACTCCCGGTCGTGATCCGGCCGGGGATCATCATTCTTGCAGTGTCATTTTCGGCGGTTGTCGGAATTTTCTTTGGAATCTATCCGGCATCGAAGGCCGCAAAGGCGGATCCGATCGACGCGCTGCGGTATGAGTAAAAAAGTCTGCGATCCCCTTTAAGAATTTACGCGGCTAATCTGTTTGCAAGAATGTTCAGCGCCGTGTATAATTATGAAATGAACTGCCGCCTGGTGTTCCGGACCGGAGAGAGTCGGGAGTCATTTCTTGAATATGCAGCGCTGGCAGCCGGAAACCTGATCCTGGACAGCATGATCCTCGGGATCCTTGTGAGGGGAGGAATTCCTCTCTACGTGGCAAAGGTCATGACGGAATGTACCATGTTCCTGTTTAGCTGGATCATGCAGCATCAGATCATATTCAGAAAGAGAGGAAAGCAGTATGGGATGGGAGTTTGATATCTTAAACGGGATCCAGTCGGTATTTCAGTCGGATCTTATGGATCAGATTATGCCTGCAGTCACCGCTCTCGGGAACGGCGGCATCTTCTGGATCGCGGCAGGACTTGTTTTTACTTTATATAAAAAGACGAGAACATTTGGAATCTGCATTCTGACAGCACTGGTCTTTGAGGTACTGAGCTGCAATGTGATTCTGAAACCTCTGGTCGCAAGACCGCGTCCGTTTACTTCAGATCCGGCGAGAATCCTTTTGATCCCGAGACCGGAAGATTATTCGTTTCCGTCTGGACATACGGCGGTATCCTTTGCTGCAGCGTCAGCCGCCTGGTTTATGAAGAAGAGAAAAACAGGTGTGGCTTTTGGGGCCGTCGCATGCCTGATCGCATTTTCGAGACTGTATCTGTATGTCCATTATCCGACGGATGTATTGGCCGGGGCTGTCATTGGAATCCTCTGCGGGGCAGCCGCTTCAAAACTGACAGAGATGGTAGCGGCGGCCCGAGAGGCACGAAGAGATTCCGGCCCGGAAATTCCGGTCGGGAAGTTATGAAAGAGGGAGAACCATGGAGAAAAAGCCGGGAATGTCGCTGAGTTTGAGCTTCTGAGGTTCATGGCGCAGAATCCGAATGCCGTATTTTCAAAGGATCGTCTCTTTGAGGCAGTCTGGGGATACGATTACGTCTCGGACGCGGCGACTGTGTCAGTCCATGTGAACAGGATCCGGGAGAAGATCGAGGACGATGCGAGAAATCCGAAGATCCTCGAGACGGTCTGGGGAGCGGGATACCGGTTGAATTCATAATTATAACATGAAAAAACCGCTTAAGGATTTCCGGATCCATAAGCGGTTTTGATCAATTTTTTCCTTTTTTTATTCTACAAGAGCTCCATTTACATCAACCGTGTGTCCATCCGGAGTTACACAGTCAACCATGAGAGTTCCCTTGAATCCGTCGCCTTCCTCATGGAAGTAGTACCATTTGCCGCCGATCTCATGCCATCCGGTAAAGAGGGCGCCGGTCTCAAGGTCCATGTAGTACCAGTTGCCGTCATCTTTTACCCAGCCGGTCTGCATGATGTTGTCATGACCGAAATAGTACCAGGTTCCGTCGATCTCCAGCCAGTAGTCAGTTGCTTCGAGACCTTCTGCGAAATGATATTTCCAGGTGCCGTCAGCGAGTTCTTCCCACGCACCGCCAGCCGGGGATTTTAAGCCGCGGAGACGACCGCCGTTTACACTGCGGTACTGTTTAGGATAAGTCGGCTCTGTTGTGTCAGCAGCCTGTGCTGTGATCATTGTTCCGAGTGCCAGAGTTGCAGCGAGAGCTGCGATACAGATCTTTTTCATGAAAAATACCTCCTGGGATTTCCTTTTCCGGTATCAGACTGCATATAAAAAATATGAAATCTGCCGTTTTTTCTACGAACTTATCTATATCCTAATATGGAAACAGAAAAGAGTCAATAAAAAGTGGCAAAATAGCGGCAAATAGAGAGTGAAAAGGCGGCAAAAATGCGGCGGGAGCTCTCACAGGCAGGAAATTTTGGGGTTGCTTTGTCATAGTGAGAAATTTCATGAACTGAAAATTTCGTACAATCCTGTAACGTTTTCTGAACATGGAATTCCACGTGATATTGGAGTGAAAATATGAGAAAAAAGGGAAATAGAAAAGTGTTGTCAAGTTTTCGGGTTTGTGATAAAATGAGTGGCACAGTTTTGTGGATGACACAATTTCGATGAAATCGGCGGTTTTATGGAATTTTCTGCCCGGAATAAGGGCGGACGGACCGCCTTTTTGGATTCACTTTTGCGTTGATGGAGGCAGATATGAAATATAAGTGTCTGATCTTTGATCTCGATGGAACACTGGTAAATTCGATCCATGCGCTGACCTACTGCACGAACCTCGCTCTTGAGAAGTTCGGGCTCGGTCCTCTGACGGAGACTCAGATGAAGACGATCGTCGGGGATGGATATAAGATGCAGATGAAGCGTTCTCTGGCCGCCTGCGGAGATACGGACGAAGCGCATTACGAGGCAATCTTACCTGTATATATGGAGATTTTCGGAAAATACTGTAACTATGAGATGCATCCTTACGATGGGATCATGGAGCTCACGGCGAGAGCGAAGGAACTCGGTCTTAAGATCGCGGTCGTGTCCAATAAGCCGGACGCTCAGGCGAAAAAGACGGTGGAATACGTGTTCGGAACAAACTATTTCGACACGGTGATCGGGGAGCAGGAAGGTGTCCCGAAGAAGCCGGATCCGTCAGGGGCGCTGAAGGCGGCGAAACTCTGCGGTGCAGATCCGTCGGAGTGCCTGTATTTTGGTGACACGAACACGGATATGAAAACTGGAAAGAATGCGAAGATGACGACCGTTGGAGTTCTCTGGGGATTCCGGGGGCGTGAGGAACTTGCCGCATTTCATCCGGAATTTCTGCTTGAAAAGCCGCAGGATATCTTAAAAGAGATAGTCGGGTGATGATACCGGAGGAGACAGATTGAAATATTTTAAGAAAACAAGACGAAAACGGGTGGAAGCATGGCTCATTGCAGCGATGTTTCTTTTTGGTTCCCTGACCGGGTGCGCTTCTGTCAGGGACACACACGGGAATGTGGGAACTCCAGAAGACGGGAAGCTGAAGGTTGTGACGACCTTGTTTCCGTATTATGATTTCGCAAGACAGATCGCCGGTGACGTCGTGGATCTTTCCATGGTGATCCCTGCCGGTCAGGACAGCCATTCGTTTGAACCAACGCCTGCAGATATCCGACTGATCCAGAATGCGGATCTTCTGATCTGCAACGGCGGAACGATGGAACAGTGGGTGACACAGGTGCTCGGATCCCTGGATGCCCCGGACCTGAAGGTCATCACGATGATGGACTATGTCGATGTCGTTCAGGAGGAAATCGTGGAAGGAATGGAAGATTCCGGCGACGATCATGGACATGATCATGCGCATCATGACGAGGAAGACGGTGACCATGCAGATCATGACCACGATACGGAGGACCATGCAGATCATGACCACGATACGGAGGACCATGACCATGCGGACGACGACCATGCCTACGAGATCGAGTATGACGAGCATATCTGGACGTCTCCGGTGAATGCCATGAAGATCACGCAGGTGATTGCGGATACGCTGGAGGAGATGGATCCGGCGGATGCGGCGGTTTTCCGGGCGAATGAGGCGGATTACCTCGGGAAGCTGAAGAATCTCGACCAGGAATTCCGGGATGTCGTGGACGGTGCGGATCTTGACCTGATCGTCATGGCGGATAAGTTCCCACTCCGCTATTTTGCGGACACCTACGGACTCCGCTACCGGGCAGCGTTTTCCGGCTGTTCGTCCGACACGGAGCCGAGCGCGAAGACGATCGCTTATCTGATCGACAAAGTGCGGGAGGAACAGATCCAGGCGGTCTACTATCTGGAGCTTTCCAGCCACCGGGTGGCGGAGATCATCAGTGAGGAGACCGGAGCGAAGCCGTTATTATTCCACTCCTGCCACAACGTGACGAGGAGAGAATTTGAGAGCGGCGTTACCTATCTGCAGCTGATGGAACAGAATGTTGTGAATTTACGGGAAGGACTTTATCGATGAACCAGCCTTTATTAAAATGTGAACATGTGGACTTTGGATATGAAAATTACGATGTGGTGAAGGACGTGTCCATGGAGATCGTTCCCGGGGATTATCTCTGCATCGTCGGTGAGAACGGATCCGGAAAGAGTACGCTGATGAAGGGCCTTTTAGGGCTCTTAAAGCCGACCGGGGGAGTCCTCACGATCGCGGACGAGTTAAAACGGTCCGGCATCGGATATCTCCCGCAGCAGACGCCGGCGCAGAAGGATTTCCCGGCAACGGTCCAGGAGGTCGTACTTTCCGGCTGTCTCGGAAAGCGCGGAAACCGCCCATTCTATTCTGCGGCGGAGCGGAAGATCGCACAGGTCAACATGGAAAAGCTCGGGATCACGGATCTGAAAAAAAGCTGCTACCGGGATCTCTCCGGCGGCCAGAAGCAGAGAACACTGATCGCGAGAGCGCTCTGCGCGACCGACAAGCTCCTGATCTTAGACGAGCCGATCACCGGTCTCGATCCGGCATCGACCCAGGATTTCTATGCGGTGATCCGCCATCTGAACAGAGATGAAAAGGTCGCAGTCCTGATGGTCTCCCATGATATCGGGAACATCGTGACTCAGGCGAACAAGATATTACAGTTGAAACAGACAGTCCAGTTCTACGGGACTGTGGAAGAGTATAAAAAATCGGAATTTGGAAGAGAATTCCTCGGAGGTGAGAGCTAAATGGGACTTTTACAGGAAATGTTTTCCTATCCGTTTCTGGTGCGCGCGATGATCGGCGGGATCTGTATCTCTCTGTGCGCGTCGCTTTTAGGCGTCAGCCTTGTATTAAAACGGTATTCGATGATCGGTGACGGACTGTCCCATGTATCGTTCGGTGCCTTATCGATCGCAGTGGCGTTTAACTGGGCGCCTCTCGCGGTGTCGATCCCGGTCGTCGCAGCCGCAGCGGTCCTGCTCCTTCGGATCACGGGAAACGGAAAGATCAAGAGTGACGCGGCGATCGCGATGATCTCTGCAGGATCCCTGGCGATCGGTATTATCGTGACCTCCCTGACAACGGGAATGACGACCGATGTGAGCAGCTACATGTTCGGAAGTATCCTCGCCATGAGCCGTGAGGACATGTATCTGAGCGTGGTGCTCTCCGTGATCGTCCTCGGAATGTTTGTGATCTGTTATAATAAGGTCTTTGCAGTGACGTTCGACGAGAGCTTCGCAAAGGCGACCGGCGTGCGCGTGTCGGCCTATAACCTTCTGATCGCGGTCCTTACTGCGATCACGATCGTCCTCGGAATGCGGATGATGGGTGCCATGCTGATCTCGAGTCTTGTGATCTTCCCGGCGCTGACCTCCATGCGGATCTTTAAGAGCTTTTTCGGTGTGGTCGTTTCCTCCGGCGTCGTGTCGGTGGTGTGTTTCTTCATCGGACTCGTTCTTTCCTATGTATATTCGATCCCGGCAGGAGCGAGTGTGGTGGTCGTCAATCTCGTGATGTTCGGGGTGTTCTGCATCGTTCAGATCCTGAAGCAGAAGGTGCGGTAAGAAAGATATGCTTTCTTCCGGTCAGCGCAGACAGATGCGCAGATCTGCGGAAAACTTCATAATGAGAAAAAATCTCAGATACTGCCGCTTTCCGAAAAACAAAGGAAAGCGGCAGTACTTGACTTTGCGGGAAAATGTGTTAAAGTTAGTAAATGGTAACGAAAAATGAAAGTGCTATGAGAAGACGGATTCGCAGTGATCTGAAAACTGCGGCATGTGTTCCGGTCTGCGGATGAGAAGAAACACCGGAAAACAGACCTGTCAGAACTACAGAAACATGGCACAGGTGACAAGAAAGAGGTGTCATTATGACAAAGATCGATATTATCTCCGGTTTCCTCGGAGCCGGAAAAACAACATTTATAAAGAAGCTTCTGAAAGAAGCGATCGCGGGTGAGAAAGTAGTCCTGATCGAGAATGAATTTGGTGAGATCGGAATCGACGGCGGATTTTTAAAGGATTCCGGAATTGAGATCCGTGAGATGAACTCCGGATGCATCTGCTGTTCCTTAGTTGGTGATTTCGGACGTTCCTTAAATGAAGTCCTCACAAAATATACACCGGACCGTGTCATTATCGAGCCGTCCGGCGTCGGCAAACTTTCTGATGTCATGAAGGCAGTATGCGACGTTGCAGGCGAGATCGACGTTGTATTAAACGGTTCTGTTACGGTTGTTGACGCACAGAAGTGCAAGATGTACATGAAGAACTTCGGTGAGTTCTTCAACAACCAGATCGAGAGCGCCGGAACGATCGTTTTAAGCCGTACCGATGTCGCTGACGCTGACAAGGTTGCACAGTGCGTTGAGATGATCCGTGAGAAGAACCCGAAGGCAGCGATCGTGACAACTCCGATCGACAAGCTGACTGGTGAGCAGCTTCTTGCGATCATCGAGAAACCGACCGATGATATGGCTGAGAAGCTTCTTGAGGAAGTAAAAGAAGGTCATCACCACCATCATGACGATGACGAGGAGTGCTGCTGTGGCCACCACCATCATCACCATGACGACGATGACGATGAGGACGAGCATGAGCACCACCATCACCATGACGATGACGAGGAGTGCGGCTGCGGTCATCACCATCATCACCATGACGATGATGACGACGAGGATGAGCACGAGCATCATCATCATGACGGCGAGTGCGGCTGCGGTCATCATCACCATCACCACCATGACCATGATGCCGATGAGGTATTCACAAGCTGGGGTCTTGAGACAAACCGCACGATCACAAAGGAGAAACTTGAGTCCCTGTTACAGGAGCTTGCTCATTCCGAGAAATACGGTCAGGTTCTCCGTGCAAAGGGAATGCTCCCGGATGCAGACGGAACCTGGTACTACTTTGATCTCGTTCCGGAGGAGACGGAAGTCCGCACAGGCGCTCCGATCTACACAGGTAAAGTGTGCGTGATCGGTTCCAACTTAAAGGAAGACGAGTTAAAGAAAGCATTCGAGGCTTAAGAGACGAATGCGCAGTGTCGGGCATGTGCCGGACACGGATATGAAAGAATGCCCGTAGCTGTGAGAGCACTGAACAGTTACGATTACAGGAAATAAAAACGACAGGAGCTTTTTGCGTCATCAGGATCTCGCGAAAAGCTTCTGTCATACAATCAGATAGGAGAATAAAGCATTGAAACAGCAGGAAAAAATGCCGGTATTTGTCATCAATGGCTTTCTGGAAGCAGGAAAGACCCAGTTTATCACAAATACCTTACAGCAGGACTATTTCCAGGCCGACGGAACAACAGTCCTGATCCTCTGCGAAGAGGGAGATACGGAGTATGATAAGGAGATCTTAAAGAAGACAAGAACGAAGATCGTGACGGTTGAAGATGTCTCCGAGATGGATGAAGACTTCTACGGCCGGATCGAAGCGCTCTATGACCCGGACCGTGTCCTCATCGAGTGGAACGGAATGTGGCCGCAGGATCAGCTGCATCTGCCGGATACCTGGGAGCTCTTCCAGCAGATCACGATCATTGACGGTTCTACCTTTGATCTTTATCTGAACAACATGAAGCCGCTCCTTGCGCTTCTTGTCAAACACTCTGAGCTTGTGATCATGAACCGCTGCGATGAAGTCAGCGACGAGAACATCACCCGCTACCGCCGCGGATTAAAGGCGTTAAACCCGCAGGCAGAGCTGATCTTCGAGGACGCGGAAGGCGAGATCGAGCAGGAAGTCCTGGAAGAGGATCTTCCGTACGATATGAAAGCGGACGTGATCAAGATCGACCCGAAGGATTTCGGTATCTGGTATATCGATGCGCTGGATAAGAAAGACCGCTACGAGGGAAAGGTCGTGGAGTTTACCGGAATGGTATTAAAATCCCCGGAATTCCCGAAGAACTACTTTGTTCCGGGCCGTATGGCGATGACATGCTGCGAGGCGGATATGACATTCCTGGGCTTCATCTGCAAGGCGCGTGAGGCGAGAAACCTTGAGACAAAGCAGTGGGTCAAAGTCCGCGCGAAGATCGCTTACGAGTTCTGGCAGGACTACGACGGCGTCGGACCGGTCCTCTACGCGGAGAGCGTTGAGCCGGCGGAGGAGATCAAGGAGATCGTGCAGTTCTAAGGAAATTTGACAGGCAGAAAATTGGATTCCAATGGAAATAAAAAACAGACTCTTACTCTCGATTTTCAGGAGGAAAGAGTCTGTTTTTTATGTTAGTTCATCGGTGCCACCGGAACCGGCCGCTCGCGGTCGAACACTTCCGACACATCGAAGAGATCGCTCAGATGATCTTTCGTCGGATTCGTCTCCGGGAGGTCATAGTACATCCGGTAGCCATCGATATTCCGGCGTCCCTGACGCAGATAATCCGGTCCGAACTGTACCCAGTACTGGCTGGAGTCCACGTTGCAGAAGTAGCGGAAACCGAGCTGGTGGAGATACTCGTATTTCTGATTTTCAGATGTGTACGGGTGCCAGTCGCCGACATCGGAGCCGAACGGATAGAGCAGGATATCGGTCTTTCCGATCAGGGATTCCACGCGGGATGCCCATTTATCGGAATCGGTCTTCACATCTTCAAAGGAGCGCTTTCCGAAGTTGATATGTCCCCAGCTGTGGGAGGCGAGCTCCCAGCCGTTGTCGCGGAGACACTGCGCCACCTGGCGGACCGTCTCCTTATCGGCCTCATAGTTGGGGTTCGTAGTCTCATAGGACGGGTCTGTCCGGTATCCGAGGACACCCTGATATCCTGTGAAAGCGAGGACGGCTCTTGCACCTCGGTAGGAGAAGTCCGGGTGCTCCGTGATAAAGTCTTCCAGAAGCGGGACGAGATCGTAGGAGCCGACGGACACGGAACCGTCATCCATCACCATCTCACAAGTCGGTTTCCCGTCTTCCCCGATGATCATCCGGCTCGCGAAACCGTCGCCGGTCATGTACTCATAGTAGCAGAGATCATCCTGCGACATGACGAATGGGATCTTTCCGGGCGGCAGCAGGATCGTTCCCGGCACCATTTTTGCATTGCCGTTTTCATCGGTCTCCTCATGCGCAATGTCGTGAAGTTTCACGAGGACATAGCCTTTCGCGTACATGGAGTCCAGGATCTTTAAGAATTCACTTTTTGTCGTCATCACCTGATCGTAGCCTTTTTCATCGGCATCCCCGTCAAACGCTTTGGAGTTGTCCATGATGAGGGAATGGAAAAAGATGTGGGTGATCTTATTCACATCAGCAGGAACCAGGGTGGCTTTTGTCTCTTCGCAGGACGCGATCAATGCCTTTAGATCCTCGTTTTCGGCATAATCTGTCGCCGAGTTCAGGATCTCAAGGGCGGCATCGTAATCGTAGGTAACAAATTTTGCATGGGCGCTGTTTAAGATCTTGTCCAGCGCAGCATCGCCGGTATTGTAGGCGGCTGTCAGAGCTGTGGAGGAAGGCGTTTCGGAAGATGCATCTCCATCGGATCCGCTCTCCGCCAGTGAAACGTTTGTGTCTCCGTTTCTGGAGGAAGGATCGGAGGAAGTTTCTGTCTCCTTTTTCACAAGTCCGGGAAGCCCGCCATGTTTTTTTATAAGGATCCCGCCGCCGACCAGAAGGAACAGAGCAGCGAGGACCATAAAAAGGATCGTAAGATAAACGGTCCGGCGTCGTTTCCGCATCTTTTCGCGGCTTGAAATATATGCGCGGCGTCTCTCAAAATCGTCGTTGTATTCCAAAGTATCACCTCTTGTAATCAATAAGGATTTTATGTAACTGTTCAGTACTTTTCACGGGTAGGAATTTTCTGAACTGAAAATTCCGTATGATACCGTTATGGCCGGGG
>ERZ780203.1620-NODE-1620-length-15217-cov-2.411159_pt1 | contig 15217 bp, 6 predicted proteins | sample MGYA00511168_ERZ780203 | MGnify/ENA primary metagenome ERZ780203 (study PRJEB29588, sample SAMEA2156577) | human gut metagenome | biome: human gut; feature: human-associated habitat; material: faeces | place: Denmark | collected 2008/2010 ...
TTCCTGTGGTCTGCACAGCAACATGGGAATCGGGGCGATATCTTCGATCATTACGATTCCGATGATTGGGTGGATCTACAGGAAGGATCAGGGACGTTACGAAAAAGAGCAGGAATCCTGGTGGAAATATAAAGCCGCTTCCGGATACGGAATGTGGTTTGTCATGCTTCTTGGCGCAGTGACTGCATGTGTGGCAATGAATGATATTGTCATGTTGATGAATATGCAGAAGATCAGCAGAGTTTACCAGAGCATGGAGCAGACCATCTACAGTACGCCACGCTGGCTTCAGATGGTGGGAGCCGGAATGCTGGCTCCGATTGCGGAAGAACTTGTTTATCGGGGCATGATCTATCGGCGGATGAGAGAGAGCCTCACAGCCATGCAGGCAGGTGTGTTTGTGTCAATCCTGTTTGGAGTGGGGCATGGTAATCTGCCACAGGGACTTTACGCGATGGTACTTGGATTTCTGCTTGCCGGTATTTATGAGAAATTCCGGAATATTGCAGCTCCAGTCCTGTTCCATATTGTTGTGAATATTACGTCATTATTGCTTTCGTGGTATGGAGGCTTTGAATGGATCCTGGGAACAGAGGGAAAAGCAGTTGGAATTACTGTACTGGCTACGTTGATTACTGTTATAATTTATGTAAAAATAAAAAATATAAGACAGGAAATACGATAATTAACTGAAAAATACTGGAAAAGTTCGCGAAATAAATAATATCTGACAATTTCTGTATAATTAGGGGTTTACTTTTGCAGACAAATGCTGTATAGTGTTAAATCATAAAAGCAACAACAAAACCGTTTTACAGAAAGGGCAGGTTATATGAGCGTAATACAACAAAATACAGAACAAGGCTTATACAGCCCTGATTTTGAGCATGACAACTGCGGTATCGGAGCTGTTGTGAACATCAAAGGGCAAAAGAGTCATGATACAGTCGCAAATGCGCTGAAAATCGTAGAAAATCTTGAACATAGAGCTGGCAAGGATGCCGAAGGGAAGACAGGAGACGGTGTAGGAATACTGTTACAGATTTCGCACAAGTTCTTTACAAATGTCTGTCGTCCCCTCGGCATCTTTTTAGGTTCTGAGAGAGATTACGGTGTGGGAATGTTTTTCTTCCCACAGGACGAACTGAAAAGGAATCAGGCAAAAAATATTTTCGAAGTCATTGTCGAAAAAGAAGGACTGAAATTCCTTGGATGGAGGGAAGTGCCGATCCGTAAAGAGATCCTTGGAAAGAAAGCACTCGAATGCATGCCGTGCATTATGCAGGGATTTATCGAACGACCGAAAAAAGTAAAACAAGGACTGGATTTTGACCGCAGACTTTATGTGGTAAGACGTGTGTTTGAACAGAGCAATGACAATTCCTATGTGGTTTCTCTTTCAAGCAGAACGATCGTATACAAAGGTATGTTCCTGGTAGGACAGCTCCGTACCTTCTTCCGTGATCTGCAGGATGCAGATTATGAATCTGCGATCGCGATCGTACACTCTCGTTTCAGTACCAACACAAATCCGAGCTGGGAGAGAGCACATCCGAACCGCTTTATCGTACACAACGGTGAGATCAACACGATCCGTGGAAATGCCGACAAGATGCTTGCACGCGAAGAGACGATGTTCTCCGAGCATTTCAAAGGAGAGCTGCACAAAGTTCTGCCGGTTGTCAATACTTCCGGTTCTGACTCGGCAATGCTCGACAACACACTGGAATTTATGGTGATGAGTGGTATGGATCTGCCGCTGGCCGTGATGATCACGATCCCGGAACCATGGGCAAACAACAAGACCATGAGCCAGAGCAAAAAAGATTTTTATCAGTATCATGCAACGATGATGGAGCCGTGGGACGGACCGGCATCGATCCTGTTCAGCGACGGAGATGTGGTAGGAGCCGTGCTTGACCGTAACGGTCTGCGTCCTTCCAGATACTATATCACCGATGACGGTTATCTGATCCTCTCTTCTGAGGTCGGTGTGCTGGATATCGATCCGACCAGGATCGTGCTCAAAGAAAGACTGCATCCAGGCAAAATGCTTCTGGTGGATACGGTAAAAGGAAGAGTGATTGATGACGATGAACTGAAAGAAAGTTATGCAAAAAAGCAGCCGTATGGTGAGTGGCTGGATCGTTACCTGGTAAATCTTTCTGATCTGAAGATTCCGAATAAACGCGTGGAAGAGTACAGCGATGAGGAGCGTGCAAAACTCCAGAAAGCCTTTGGCTATACTTACGAAGAGTACCGTACTTCTATTTTAAATATGGCAAAGAACGGTGCAGAAGGTATCGCTTCCATGGGTATTGACACACCGCTGGCCGTTTTATCGGAATGTCATGTGCCGCTGTTTAATTATTTCAAACAGCTGTTTGCACAGGTGACGAACCCGCCGATCGATGCAATCCGTGAAGAAGTGGTAACATCCACGACCATTTACATCGGTGAGGACGGAAATCTGCTTCAGGAAGAGGCAAAGAACTGTCAGGTACTGAAGATCAACAATCCGATCCTGACAAATACCGACATGCTGAAGATTAAAAATCTGGATGTCGAAGGCTTTAAAGTAGCGGAAATTCCGATCACGTATTATAAGAACACAAGCCTGGAAAAAGCCATTGACTATCTGTTTGTCGAAGTAGACAGAGCACACAGAGACGGAGCAAACATCCTGATCCTGACAGACAGAGGCGTTGATGAAAACCGTGTGCCGATCCCTTCACTGCTGGCAGTATCCGCTGTGCATCAGCACCTTGTAAAGACGAAAAAGAGAACTTCACTTGCAATCGTTCTGGAATCCGGCGAACCAAGAGAAGTGCATCATTTTGCTACACTGCTTGGTTATGGTGCAAGTGCGATCAACCCATATCTGGCACTGGATACGATCCATCAGCTGATCGACAGCAAGATGCTGGATAAGGATTATTATGCAGCTGTGGAAGATTACAATCAGGCTGTCCTTAGCGGAATCGTAAAGATTGCTTCCAAAATGGGTATTTCCACAATCCAGTCTTATCAGGGATCTCAGATTTTTGAGGCAATCGGCATTGATAAAGAAGTGATCGATAAATATTTCACAAATACGGTCAGCCGTGTCGGTGGTATCACAATGAAAGATATTGCAGAAGAAACTGACAAACTGCATTCCGGAGCATTTGATCCGCTGGGACTGGATGTAGATGAAACACTGTACAGCATCGGACGGCACAAAATGAGAAGTGCCGGAGAACATCACCGTTACAATCCGCAGACCATTCATCTGCTGCAGCAGTCGACCTGGAGAGGCGATTACAACCTGTTCAAACAGTACACGAATCTGATAGACAAAGAAGAGACCGGTTATCTGCGAAGCCTGATGGATTTTGATTATCCGGAAAAAGGTGTGCCGATCGAGAAAGTAGAGAGTGTCGAATCCATTGTAAAACGATTTAAGACCGGAGCGATGTCCTACGGTTCCATTTCTCAGGAAGCACATGAAACACTGGCGATCGCCATGAACCGTCTGCATGGTAAGTCAAACAGCGGTGAAGGAGGCGAAGATCTGGAGCGTATGATCGTTACCGATCCGAACAGGAACCGTTGTTCTGCAATCAAACAGGTAGCATCCGGACGTTTTGGAGTTACCTCCAAATATCTGGTCAGTGCACAGGAGATCCAGATCAAAATGGCACAGGGAGCAAAACCGGGTGAAGGCGGTCATCTGCCGGGCGGAAAAGTTTATCCGTGGATCGCAAAGACCAGACATTCCACACCGGGTGTGAGCCTGATCTCACCGCCGCCTCATCACGATATTTATTCAATCGAGGATCTGGCAGAGCTGATCTACGATCTGAAGAATGCAAACAAAGACGCGAGAATTTCCGTAAAACTGGTATCGGAAGCAGGTGTCGGAACGGTTGCAGCCGGTGTTGCAAAAGCAGGAGCACAGGTCGTGCTGATCTCCGGTTATGACGGAGGTACCGGAGCTGCACCAAGAAGTTCCATCCACAATGCCGGACTTCCGTGGGAGCTCGGACTTGCAGAAACCCATCAGACGCTGATCATGAACGGACTTCGAAACAAAGTCCGCATTGAGACAGACGGAAAACTGATGAGCGGACGTGACGTAGCGATCGCCGCACTGCTTGGAGCAGAAGAATTCGGTTTCGCAACCGCACCGCTGATTACAATGGGATGTGTGATGATGCGTGTCTGCAACCTGGACACCTGTCCGGTCGGCGTGGCAACACAGAATCCGGAGCTGAGAAAACGTTTCCGCGGCAAACCAGAATACGTGGAAAACTTCATGCGGTTCATCGCACAGGAACTGCGTGAATACATGGCAAAACTTGGATTCTGCACCGTAGACGAGATGGTTGGACACAGCGAACTGCTGAAGAAGAAAGAACATGCTGCAAATGTAAATGCAGCGAAAGTGGATTTAAGCCGCATTCTGGATAACCCGTATGCAGGCAAAGAGATGAAAGTGACATTCGATCCTTCTCAGGTATATGATTTCAAACTGGAAGAGACGGTGGATCAGACCATTTTAATGAAGAAACTGAAAGCTTCTCTGGAGAAAAAACAGAAACGGAGTATCGAAGTCGATGTCACCAACATCAACCGTGCTTTCGGCACACAGTTTGGTGCTGAGATCACAAAACGTTACGGTGATACACTGGATGCTGATACCTACATTGTAAAATGTAAAGGTGCAGGCGGACAGAGTTTTGGAGCTTTTATCCCGAAAGGACTGACACTGGAGCTGGTCGGCGCAATGACTATTTCGGAAAAGGTTTATCCGGCGGAAAGCTGATCGTATATCCGCCAACCGGTGTAAAATTCAAAGAAGATGAAAACATCATTATCGGAAACGTGGCACTGTACGGTGCAACAAGCGGAGAAGCCTACATCAACGGTGTTGCCGGAGAACGTTTCTGCGTGCGAAATTCCGGTGCAAAAGCTGTAGTAGAAGGCGTCGGAGATCACGGATGTGAATATATGACGGGCGGTCGTGTTGTTGTCATCGGAAAAGTCGGAAAGAACTTTGCAGCCGGTATGAGCGGCGGTGTTGCCTATGTTCTGGATGAAAACAACGATCTGTATACAAAAGTCAACAAGCAGATGGTTTCCGTTGAAAAACTTGGCAATAAATACGATGTGCAGGAATTAAAAGATATGATCGCAGAACATACGGCATACACCAATTCTGCAAAAGGAAAAGAAATCCTGAATCATTTTGAAGAATACTTGCCGAAATTCAAGAAGATCATCCCGCATGATTATAACCGTATGATGATGGCAATCGTGCAGATGGAAGAAAAAGGTCTGAGCAGTGAGCAGGCACAGATTGAAGCATTTTATGCAAATAAAGCGAGATAGGAGGGAAAAGAAATGGGAAAACCAACCGGATTTTTAGAGTACGAAAGAAGAGTGAGTGAAGAGATTGCACCGCTTGAACGTATTAAAAATTTTAACGAATTTCATATCCCTCTGCCGCTGGAAAAACAGCAGCTTCAGGGAGCACGCTGTATGGCATGCGGAGTGCCGTTCTGCCAGTACGGAAAAATGATAAACGGCATGGCATCCGGCTGTCCGCTGAACAACCTCTGCCCGGAATGGAATGATCTTGTCTATACCGGAAACTGGGAACAGGCTTACAACCGTCTGATGAAAACACATTGTTTTCCGGAATTTACTTCCAGAGTGTGCCCGGCACTCTGTGAAGCAGCCTGCACCTGCAACTTAAACGGAGACCCGGTCTCCACAAAAGAGAACGAGCGTGCGATTATTGAGCGTGCCTACGAGACAGGACTTGTCAAGGCACAGCCGCCGAAAGTGCGTACCGGAAAAAAAGTAGCTGTGATCGGAAGCGGTCCGTCCGGACTTGCCGTTGCCATGCAGCTGAACCGCCGTGGTCATGAGGTGACCGTATTTGAGCGAAATGACCGCATCGGCGGCCTGCTCCGCCACGGGATCCCGAACATGAAAATGGAGAAATCCGTGATCGACCGCCGTGTCCGTCTGATGGAAGAAGAAGGCGTGATCTTTAAAACCAATGTCAATGTCGGTGTGGATGTCAAAGCAGCCAAACTTCTGAAAGATTTCGACCGTGTGGTACTCTGCTGCGGAGCATCAAACCCAAGAGATATCAAAGTGCCGGGACGAGAGGCAGAAGGCATTTATTTTGCCGTTGATTTCCTGAAAGGTGTGACAAAGAGCCTGCTGGATTCTGATCTGGCGGATCAGAAATTTGTTGCCTGCAAGAATAAGAAAGTGATGGTCATCGGAGGCGGTGATACCGGAAACGACTGTGTCGGAACAGCCATCCGCCTGGGTGCATCTTCTGTGGTACAGCTGGAGATGATGCCGAAAGCCCCGGACCAGAGAGCGGCAAACAATCCATGGCCGGAGTGGCCGAGAGTCTGCAAGACTGATTATGGTCAGCAGGAAGCGATTGCTGTATTCGGACACGATCCGCGTATCTATCAGACCACCGTAAAAGAATTCATTGCCGATGACAAAGGCAGACTGAAAAAAGCAGTGCTGGTCAAATTACAGAGCAAAAAAGATGAGAAAACAGGTCGCATGATGATGGTTCCGGTGGAAGGGAGCGAATGGACGGTTGAAGTGGATGTCGTACTGATCGCAGCCGGTTTTCTTGGCTCACAGAAATATGTGACCGATGCCTTTAAAGTAGATCTGACACCGCGTACGAACGTGGCAACGGAAGCAGAGAAATATCAGACTTCCGTAAAGAATGTCTTTACGGCAGGTGATATGCACCGGGGACAGTCTCTGGTTGTCTGGGCGATCCACGAAGGAAGGGAAGCGGCCAAGGCGGTAGATGAATCCCTGATGGGATATACCAACCTCGTTTAAAGAAAACGAGCGCAACCGTTGTAACGGCGGACGATATCATCGATAATCTGACGGCCAAGCCCATGCTGCTTTTTATCCGCCTTGGTCGTGCGGATGGTAAGTGCCTTGTCTTGCATGGAAGGATCCATTTTGTTTCGAATGGTCAGGGAGAGATAATCCTTGACCATTTTCATTTCAATCACAATTTTCGGATCTTCGATTTTTCTGGATGCTTCGATCGCATTGTCCAGAAGATTCGCAACAAGAGAACAGAGATGATGATCGGGGATCGACAGATGTGGCGGCAGTACGATCTGAATATCCATCGGGATCTGATACTTATGAGCCGTGGCACATTTAAGGTTGATCACCTGAAGCTGGATGCGGCTGCTGTATTCGCTTGTCATTTGCTATAGACAGTGCAAGCCTTCTTCAGTACGCAGCAGAAGAGATCACTTCCTTTTAAAAGCAGGTTTTGGAAATAAAACCTGAAAAAATTTCCTTCTTAACACAAAAAAATAAAAGACTGAAAAATCCGAATTTTCAGGCAAAAAAGGCTTCATGCTACACAGGCATGGAGCCTTTTTCTGTGCTTGACAGACGTTTTTAAATATGTTACCAATATAAAACGTAAAGTAGTTTATACTAACAATAGAAAGCTGAAACGTACAAAAGTTACAAGTATACAAATAAATATAACGGAAGAGCTGTGCGATGTGAGGCTGACATGAAGGAGGACAAAATGAAACGAAGATTTCTGGCGTTTGTGTGCTGTTTCAGTATGCTGGTATCTCTGCTGCCGTGCAGTGCAAAGGCAAATGGGAAAACAACGAACGTAAATCTGCTGGACACTCCGGAAGAAGTGGCAGAAGTGTTTTACAGGCAGAATGCATCTCTTAGAAAAAACAAAGAGGTGACAGCACAGGATCAGCAAAATGAGATTCGCAAACGAGTGATCGTAGAAAGTGCACAGAAACTGGAAAATACATATGGAGCTGTAAAGAGTTATTACTATACCGTGGGCGGCTATCAGATCTTACTGTATGACAGTGCAGATCAGGCAGAGCTTGCAGTGACCAGACTGAAAAAAGATTACCCGGGAGTACACATTTTTCAGGATATCCCGGTTACACTGGAAGAGGCAGCAAGAGACGGCGATGCAGATGTACAGGTAGAAATACAGGATGCAGCCGAAAAAGAAGACGAGAGCGAAACAGAGACGGAAATCCAGGCATTTGACGGCATCCATATGATGGGTATGGACAAGTTGAAAGAGGATGCAAAAGACTGGAGCGGCGATGCAACCGTCGCAGTTATCGACAGCGGAATCGATGAGGATCATCCGTGGTTTACAACAAGACTGGATCGCAAAAACAGTGTCAATCTGGCAGCAGACGGTTTAGGCAAAGATGCATACAATGATCCGAACCAGGGACACGGCACACACGTTGCCGGCATCGTAACCCAGGCAACACCGGTGCAGGTCAAGATTATGGCCGTGCGAGTATTTGACCTGACTGGTTCTGCTTCTTACACAACGATCACACTTGGCGTTGACTATGCGGTACAGCATAATGCCGATGTTATCAACATGAGTCTTGGATTTGAGATCCTGCCGGGATTTGAAAGCGATGACACCGATTTGATGGATGAAGCCTTTGCAAGAGCCTTAAAAGCCGGCACAACGGTTTGCGTGGCATCCGGAAACGAGTATACCGATACGGCAAGAAGTTATCCGGCAAGCAGCCGCTGGACGATCGCAGTCGGATCTCTGGAGCCGGATAAAGACGGAAATTCTTACATTCGCTCTGATTTTTCCAACAACGGAACCCTGCTTGATTTTGCAGCACCGGGAAGAAACATTTTCAGTGCATGGATCGGCGAGGGCGAGACAACCGAGATCGCAAGCGGAACCTCCATGGCAACGCCGCATCTGGCAGCGGCAGCAGCCTATGTCAAACTGAAACATCCGGATTACAACCAGAGAGAAGTTTACTCCGTTTTCCGTGATTATGCCGTAGATCTTGGCGAGCCGGGCAAAGATACCGAGTTTGGATATGGATACGTAGATTTCACAAATTATGCGGCAGAAGATCAGAACACAGCAAAAAAATATCAGGCGATCACAGCACCGGCTCAGATTAATAAAACGATGAATGATCTGGATAAGCCATTTACGATCGATATAGAGTTTTCCAGAGGAAACGGAACCTTAAGCTTTGCAAGTACCGATGAAAAAGTAGCAAAAGTAAACGGCAGTCAGGTTCAGGTAACGGGAGTCGGCAGCTGTGAGATCGTGATCACCGCATCCGAAACCGACCAGTATTATCAGACCGAAGAGAGGGTAAAGATCCGTGTGGAAAAAGGACAGCAGACCATCAACGTTCCGGTGACCGAATACCACAAATACCTCTCCGATAAAAACTTCAAGGTAACGGCAAGCATCGAAAAACCGGGCGACGGCAAACTGGTATTTCTGGCAAATGAAAACGATGTGCTGGAAGTGACAGAAGATGGCTATGTCACCATTTTAGGAACCGGTACAACACAGATCTACGCAGTGGCAAAAGCAAGCGACAATTTTGTAAGACAGGTCAGCGATGCAATCACCGTTACCGTAGAGGAAGATCCGAAACCGCAGCCAAAGCCGGATGATGATCAGAATCAGAACGGCAGCGGAGATCAGAATCAGCAGAACACGGCATCCGTGAAAAAAGCAGTGATCCGCAAAGTGCAGCCGAAAAAAGCACAGGTCAAAGTAACCTGGAAAAAACAGGCGGCAGCAGGCAGCTACGAGATCCGTTATGCACTTAAGAAAAACATGAAAAATGCAAAGACGGTGAAGGTAAACGGCAAAAAGAGCAGCATTACCATCAAAAAGCTGAAATCAGGTAAAAGATATTATATACAGGTACGAGCTGTGAAAAAGAACGGCACCGCAGTGAAAAAGGGAGCATGGAGCACGAAAAAGAGCGTCCGTGTGAAATAGAAAAGTACAGGAAGAAATCTTTGCAGAGAAAGGAAGAAAAGCATGAGAAAGAAATTTGGTTATCAGGCAATGGCAGCGATCTTTGCAGCGGCAATGATCGTATCCGGAGCCGGAATGTATCAGACAACGGCAAAAGCAGCCGAAGGACAGATCCAGACACCGCTTCAGAAAACAGAAGCTGGGACAGAAGAGTCTGCAAAACTGAAAGCAGACACCGATGCCGCATCCGTAGATCCGACGGAGGACGGAGAATACACTCTGACCTTTGAGGCAAAACAGGAAGGCAGTGACGAAGAATCCATGCTGGCAGGCTATTTTGACCCGAAAGCAAAACTGACCGTTGAGAACGGAAAAATGTATGTAACCTTTTTAAATACCAAGCTTTCCGATTTTCTCCTTGATTTCACAGTGGCATCAGACGGAACGTATGCACAGACTGAGAAGACCGGTTTCGGTGAGCCGGACGGAACCGGAAGCTACGCCATGTATGAGTACAAGATGGAGATCACAAAGCCATCGGAAGTCAACAAAGGAGCAGCACTTGTCTCAGCGATGGGCGGTCAGAACAGTGACATTGGAAATTTTGACAAATACCTCAAGACGGACTTCTCTTTCCTGACACTGGAAAAAGGCTGGAGCGGATACGATGCATCCAAAACAGAAGACAAACCGACCGGGGCAGCAGCACTCAACGAAGCACTTCGCGATTATGGCATGGACAAAGACAATGACGGAACCGTTACAGCAGAAGAAGTAGCTCGGTATGGCGGAACCACACTGGATTTAAGTGAGTGCAACTTAAGCGAGATCGGACTTCTGCGTTATTTGCCATCTCAGATCATAACGTTAAATCTCTCAAACAATGAGATCACAGCGATTCCGGAAGGACTGCTGGATAACCTGACCAGTCTGGAAAATTTCTATATCGAGCACAACAAGATCACAGAAATTCCGGAAGGACTGTTTAAAAACAACCACAGCCTGGACTGGATTTCTTTTACCGGCAATCAGATTTCCTCTTTGAAAAATAACACCTTTGAAGGGCTGGATGCTCTGACGATCCTCGATCTGGAAGGAAACCAGATCCGGGAGGTTTCCCAAAATGCCCTGACCGGCATGCCGAAACTTCAGCAGCTCTCCTTTGCCGGAAACGGACTGGAAAATCTGCAGGATGATGTGTTAAAACCGCTTGCCGGATCTCTGCGGTGGCTGTTTTTACAGGAAAATAACATCGAGAGCCTGCCAAAGACCGTGGAAGATCTTTTTTTCCTTGAGGAACTCTATGCATACGATAACGGTATGAAAGATATCACAAAAGTGGATTTTTCAAAACTTCCACAGCTTCAGGAAGTCAACTTCATGCACAATGAGATTCGTGAAATCCCGTCCGGAACGTTTGCGAAGAATGAAAAGTTGGCAGGGCTGGATCTGTATGACAATCTGCTGACTACGATGTCACCGGATACCCTTCCGGCAACAGCAGTTCTGAGAAAACTGGATATCCGCTTGAACAACATTCAGGTCGTAGACCGCAAACTGATCATGAAAAGCCAGAGCTTTAACAAATTCTATCCGCAGAAAAGTGCGATGAGTCTGAAGATCGAAAAAGACGGCGAAAACGGCGTGAAATGGTCACAGGAACTGAGTATTCTGGATTTGCTGTACTGGTTCGATGCAACGAACGATGCAAAAGTCGAAGAAGCACAGTCTGTTGATGAATACAGAGAATTTCTGAAAGACAAAGGCTATGAAGACCGCGATATCGTGGATATTTTAAATGACCAGTACTATGACTGGAAGATTATTACCAGCATCGAAAAGAAAAACGCAGACGGAACCTACGAAACCGTATGGAAGAGTACGGATGATGATAAGGCAGACCTGGCAGGAGGAGCCTTTGCAACAGCAGAAAAAGGCACCTACCGCGTCGTAAAAGATCTGTATTCCGGAAACAGCGGACTGCTGTTCTATCGTTTCAGCGTATTTTCAAACGAGGTCAATACAGCACAGCAGAACAATGTGACATCGGGTACAGACAAGCCGAATAATGGAAGTAACAGCAATACAAACGGCGGTAACAACGGAAACAGTGCAAATCCGGGAAATACAGCGGTGAAAAAACCGGCAAAGGTGAAAAAAGTAACGGCAAAGGCAAAAAAACGCACTGCAGTGATCAGCTGGAAAAAGGTAAAAGGTGCATCCGGTTATGAAGTTTACCGTTCTACAAAGAAAAACGGAAAATACAAAAAGATCAAGACGATCAAAAAAGCAGGAACGGTTCGTTTTACAGACAAAAAGCTGAAAAAAGGGTTCGCTTATTACTATAAAGTCAGAGCTTACAGAAAAACAGCTGTTGCGAAAGTGTATGGAAACGATTCGGCTGCAAAAAAAGTAAAAATAAAGTAAACATTAAAGTAAGATATCACAACGCAACAGATTTAAAGGAAAATGTACCAAAACGAGGAGGAAACAGAATATGAAGAAAAAATTTGTATGCCAGCTGCTTGCCCTTTCCATGACTGCTGTCATGGCAGTTCCACAGGCAGGACTGCCGGTATTTGCCGCATCTGCAGCAAATACACAGCAGGCACAGCTCAAAGAAGAAGCAAAAGTCGGAACAGAGATCACACAGCTTAAAGGATCAACCAGCTGGATGACAGGGACCCTGGAAAAAATCGTGCTTTCTGAGATTACTTCCGATTCTGCTTACTGCAAGGCGATTACGGGCATCAGCGTCAACGGTGTAGATTATGTGGCAGACTGGAATGAAGAAGATGATACACTGGTATACAGTGCCGGCTGGCTTGGTATGACGATCTACAGCGGAGCATTCAAAGAAGGCGAAAATACGATCGTGATCAAAGCTGACGGTTACCTGGACAAAACCATCCTCTTTACAAAAGCAGAAAATGAGTGCACGTTTGTAAGCCAGTCCGACGGAAACGGTGGTCAGGAACCGGAAGTACTGGATAAAACAGCTCTGACGGAAAAACTGGAAGAAGCAAAAGCACTGATACAAGGCGATAAGAGCGACGAGGAATGGGAAGATCTCCAGAGTGCGATCACAGCAGCAGAACATACATTAAGCGTGGCAACCACGCAGGCTTCCTTAAATACTGCACTGGAAGATCTGACAAAAGCAATGGAGAAATTTACCACAGGGCTGACTGCACCGACTGTTACCGCAGTTGCTTACGATGGCAACGAACTGACCATCGAAGAGATCAATCATTATTCCGATGATGCCAACTGGAAAGCTTACGGACAGTCCATTTCCGGAGTGACCGTAAACGGAACCGAATACAAAGAATACACCAATGATGATGATCCGGAAAGCGTTTACAGCCTTTCTGTACTGCACGGACTGACAATCGGTTCCGGCAAATTTACAGAAGGAAGAAACGCGATCGTGATCAAAGCAAAAGGTTACAAAGATAAAACGGTTGTATTTGCAAAATCCGGTGATACCTGCGTACTGATCAGTCAGACAGACGGGGACAGCGAACCTGTCACACCGCCGCAGCCAACCATCAAAGATCCGACCGAAGACGGTGTATATACTTTAACTTTTAAGACAACAAAAGCCGACAGCGAAGAAGACTCCATGCTGAGCAACTTTTTTGCGGCAAAAGCAAAACTGCAGGTAAAAGACGGAAAAATGACACTGACCATGTTAAATACCGGAAGCTCCAGAATGATGCTTGATTTTACTATTGGAAAAGACGGTACTTATCCGGCTGCCGAGAAGAAAGGCTACGGAGAAGCCGATGCTCAGGGAGCTTACACCGCATACGAGTACAGCATGGAAATTTCAGATCTGTCAGAATTACATTCTGCGGCAGCACTCGTTACCATGATGGGCGGAAGCGAAGCGGACAAAGGTAATTATGATAAATATATGAAGGCAAACATCAGTTTCGCATCCCTTGCAAAAGGATGGAAAGGTTATACCGATGAAGTGAGCGGTGAGCAGAAACTGATCAACAAGCTGATCGAGCAGGGATATGACCTGAATGATGACGGTGAGATCAGTGCAAATGAGCTGGCAGCAATCTCTGAGAGTGTGGATCTTTCCAACTGCGGACTGACAGACGTTTCCTTATTAAAAGGGCTGACAGATAAAGTAACCAGCCTGGATCTTTCCGAAAACCAGATCACCAGCCTGCCGGACGGACTGCTGGATCATATGACCGCACTTAGCAGCTTTTATGCAGATTCCAATTATATCGAAGAACTTCCGGAAAACTTCTTTGCAAACAATAAAAACCTGCAGTGGGTATCCATGCGTGCAAATAAATTAAAGAAGATCAACAAAAGCGATTTTGCGGGACTTACAGAGCTGAAATATCTGGAGCTGGACAACAATCAGATCGAAACGATCGCAAAGGGAGCTTTTGACGGCGATGCGGCACTGGATCAGTTTGGATTATCCGGCAACTTCCTGGAAAGCCTTCCGGAAGGTCTGTTTAAAGATGCCGGAGCATCCATGACCTTTTTGAATATTTCCGGAAATATGTTTGAGACACTGCCATCTGCCATCAGCGATGCAGTAAAATTAAAGAAACTGATCGCATACAATAACGTACTGACCAGCATTGCCGATGTGGATTTTGGCAAAATGGCAGATCTTACGGAAATCAACTTCATGAAAAACTATATTGCAGAGATCAAAGACGGAACCTTTGCAAAGAACAGCCACCTGCTGTCAGTAGATCTGCATGACAATCAGCTGACAAACCTCTCAGGAAGTGTATTTGCAGATACCTTTGAGAACAGCAGAGGAGATGGCAAACTGCAGAAACTGGATATCACCCTCAACAACATCCGCGTCGTAGATCCGGCTTTAATGAAAAAATGTGATACCTCCATCAACAAATTTTATCCGCAGAAGACAGCACTCTCCCTGACATTGAAAAAAGACAGTGACACCCAGATCAGCTGGAGCCAGGATCTGAGTATGCTGGATCTGGTATTCTGGTTTGATCAGACCGTAAGCGATGAGCAGAGAGAACTGGAGACATCGGAAGATTACCGGGACATGCTGGAGCAAAATGGCTGGGAAGGTAAGACTATCACAGAAATCCTTCTCGCAAAGAACGATTCTTATGACTGGGATGTTATCACAGAAGTGCAGAAGAAAAATGCAGACGGAAGCTGGACAACCGTATCCGACAACACCGTAACAAGAGAGGCAGAAGCACTGACCGGAAGCTTCAAAGTAACGGATAAAGGCGTATACCGTATCATGAAAATGGTGAATACAACCCTGAACGGTTCCAAACAGTATCGTTTTACTGCATACTCTAACGTGATCGATCTGTCTGCAAAGGACGGAAACAACAATAATAGCAATAATAACGGAAATAACAATAACAG
>ERZ780203.1623-NODE-1623-length-15201-cov-9.020996_pt1 | contig 15201 bp, 15 predicted proteins | sample MGYA00511168_ERZ780203 | MGnify/ENA primary metagenome ERZ780203 (study PRJEB29588, sample SAMEA2156577) | human gut metagenome | biome: human gut; feature: human-associated habitat; material: faeces | place: Denmark | collected 2008/2010 ...
TCTCGTCGCAGGCGTAGCCGAACATCATGCCCTGATCGCCGGCGCCGTTGTCCAGCGCACTGTCACCGGACTCCTTGGCCTCCAGACTCTTGTCCACGCCCATGGCGATATCGCCGGACTGCTCGTCGATGTTGGTGATAACGGCGCAGGTGTGGCCGTCGAAGCCGTACTTGGCCCGGTCATAGCCGATGTCCAGCACCACTTGACGGGCGATCTTGGGGATATCCACGTAGCAGTGGGTGGTGATCTCGCCCATGATGTGGATCAGGCCCGTGGACACGCAGGTCTCGCAGGCCACACGGCCATTGGGGTCCTTCTCCATGATGGCGTCCAGAATCGCATCGCTGATCTGGTCGCAGATTTTGTCGGGATGTCCCTCCGTCACGGATTCCGAGGTAAACAGTCTCTTTGCCATAGCTTTTCCATGCTCCTTTATAAAATATTTTCCATACGGGTGAAAGCTCTCTCAGGTTGACCGGAGCATGAAAAAACACGCTCCGCCATTCGACGGATCGTGTTAGAATAACGCTCCTCATCTGTCGAAGGACGAATGCGGGACTATCACTTCCGCACTCAGCATACGCCGGATTTGGCACCTTGCTTCGCAGGTTGCCGTGGCTTCATCGGGCCGATCCCTCCGCCACTCTCGATAAGGTATGAACTTGTAAGAGAACTCTACAATTGCTTATGATAGCAAGAAGAGATTGTTTTGTCAACCCCTGATACACAGATTTTATCGAAATGTTCGGGAAAAACCGACGAAAAGGGGAGGAGCGGGGAGAAAAGTGCGGAAAAGGATTGCCTGTTTCGGGGAATAATAGTATAATGGTATGCAGCACACCCAAAAAAATTTACTTGAGGTATAAAAATGAAAACTGAGGAAAAGCTGAACATGACCATGCTCTGCGACTTTTACGAGTTGACCATGGGCAATGGCTACTTTGAAAGCGGTTACAAGGATCATATCACCTACTTTGACGTCTTTTTCCGCCGGGTGCCGGATGGCGGCGGCTTTGCCATCGCCGCTGGTCTGGAGCAGCTGATTGATTATATTGAGAATCTGCACTTCTCTCCGGAGGACATCGCCTATCTGCGGGGCCGGAACCTTTTCAGCGAGGAATTTCTGTCCTATCTGGAGGACTTCCATTTCACCGGCGACATCTACGCCATGCCGGAGGGAACCCCGGTGTTTCCCCGTGAGCCCATGGTCATTGTCCGGGCCAAGGCCATCGAGGCCCAGCTCATCGAGACCTTCACGCTGCTGACCATCAACCACCAGAGCCTGATCGCCACCAAGGCCAACCGCATCGCCCGTGCCGCCCGTGGCCGCACGGTGCTGGAGTTCGGCTCCCGTCGGGCACAGGGGGCGGATGCCGCCATCATCGGCGCCCGTGCCGCCTACATCGGCGGTGTCGCCGGTACGGCCTGCACCATCTCTGACCAGATCTACGGCGTTCCCGCCGGCGGCACCATGGCCCATGCGTGGGTGCAGATGTTCGATTCGGAGTATGACGCCTTCAAGACCTACTGCCAGATCTATCCCCACAACGCCACGCTGCTGGTGGATACCTACAATACCCTGAAGTCCGGCGTCCCCAACGCCATCCGGGCCTTTAACGAGGTGCTTAAGCCCATGGGCATCACCAAGTGCGGCATCCGACTGGATTCCGGCGACATGGCCTATCTGACCCGGAAGGCCCGGAAGATGCTGGACGAGGCGGGCTGGACGGAGTGCCAGATCTCCGTATCCAACTCTCTGGATGAGTACCTGATCCAGGATCTGCTGCTGCAGGATGCCAAGATCGACCTCTTCGGCGTAGGCGAGCGGATGATCACCGCCAAGTCCGAGCCGGTGTTCGGCGGCGTGTATAAGCTGGCGGCCGTGGAGGATCAGCAGGGGAACATCACCCCCAAGATCAAGATCAGCGAGAACGTGGAGAAGATCACCATTCCCCACTTCAAGAAGGTCTACCGGTTCTACGGCAACGACACCGGCAAGGCCATCGCCGACTACATCACCGTCTATGACGAGACGTTGGACGACACCAAGGATCTGGAGATCTTCGATCCCAGCGCCACCTGGAAGAAAAAGACGGTGTATAACTTCACCGCCCGGCCTCTGCTGGTGCCGGTGTTTCTGGGGGGCAAGCGGGTGTACGACAGCCCAAGCCTGCCGGAAATTCAGGCCTACTGCCGCCAGCAGGTGGACACCCTGTGGGACGAGGTGAAGCGCTTCGACAATCCTCACAGCTACTATGTGGATCTGTCCGACAGGCTGTGGAACATCCAGCAGGATCTGCTCCGCAATCGAAAATAAGCAAAAAAGCAGAGCTGTCCGATTTGGCGGACAGCTCTGCGTGGTATCCTAAAGGGAACAGGAGGTGACCCGTTGAAAACGCATCAGGTGCAACAGAAAACGGAACGTCGTATCTCGGCGGCGCTGCGGCTGGTTTTCGTGGCGGCGCTGCTGCTGGGGCAGATCGCTTTGGCATTCTTTCTCAGCACGGAACTGCGCCAGCGGGCTGCCATCATCTACACGGTGCTGGAGCTGGCGGCCTTCGGCTACGCCGTGCGGATCTATAACCGCACCGACGGCACCAGCTATAAGTTCGGCTGGATCTTCCTCGTTCTGACGGTGCCGGTGGTGGGACTCATTCTATACTTTCTCTGGAACGGTGACCGGCAGCAAAAGCGGCTGGATCTGAAAAAGCTGCCCATGCCGGAGGAGCCGGAAGCCCAACAGGCCGCCCACCGCATCCAGATGGAGAAGCTGCGGCGAAAATTCCCCCAGTGGGAGCGGCTCAGTGTTTATCTGAGCCGTCAAGGATATCTCCTTTACGGTGACACGGAGACAACGTATCTGCCCACCGGCGAGATGTTCCTGCAGGATATGCTGGAGAAGCTGGAGCAGGCGGAGCATTTCATCTTTCTGGAGTTCTTCATCATTGCGCAGGGACAGATATGGGACCGCATGGAGGAGATCTTCCGCCGGAAGGCGGCGGCAGGTGTGGAGGTCAAGATTATCTTCGATGACTTCGGCAGCATGATGCGCTTTCCCGCCGGACAGATCGAGGCCCTGCGGGAGAGCGGGGTAGAGGTACAGGTCTTTAACCCGGTTCACCACTACGTCAACCGCCTGTACTTCAACTATCGGGATCATCGGAAGATCGTCTGCATCGACGGCAGCACGGCCTACACCGGCGGAGCCAACGTGGCAGACGAATACGCCAACCTTACCGTCCGTTTCGGCTATTGGAAGGACTGCGGCATCCGGCTGGACGGCCCCGGCGCATGGGGCCTGACACGGGAGTTCCTCCATATGTGGCAGCGCAACGGCGGACAGCTGATGCAGGAGCGGGACTACTACCGCCCCCACGACCACCGGGAGGCGGCGGGCTTCTGCCAGCCCTTTGTGGACGGGCCGGACAACAATCCCATCTCCACGGCGGAGGACGTGTTCCTGCACCTCATCAACAACGCCCGCCGCTCCGTCCATATCACCACGCCGTATCTGGCCATTGATGAGCCCATGCGGCAGGCCCTGTGCTCTGCCGGGGACAGCGGCGTGGATGTGCGGCTGCTGCTGCCGGGAATACCGGACCACAAGTTCGCCTATCTGGCGGCCCAGAGCCACTACGGTGAGCTGCTGGTGCATCGTGTGAAAATTTATATCTACGAGCCGGGTCTGCTCCACGGCAAGACCGTGCTGTCAGACGGCGAGGCGGCCTTTGTGGGGTCTGTGAACATGGACTACCGCAGCTTCCAGCTGCACTTTGAGTGCGGTACGGTACTCTACGGCGTACCGGCCATTGAGGGGCTGGCGGAGGATATCCAGCGTATCACGGACTGTTCCCGCCGGGTGACGTATCAGGAGTGGAAGAGCCGCCCGTGGTACCGCAAGCTTTTGAGTACCCTGCTGCGGCTGTTTGAGATGTGGATGTGAGTAACATACAGCCCCAGACGCTTCGGCGTCCGGGGCTGTGTTTCTTCTGGTTGCCGTGCGGGACAGGGGATGCTTACAAATTAGGCAAAAGTCCGGCATCATGGAGCTTTTGCAGGCTCATGAGGACCCCCAGCTTGGCGTGATACCACGTCAGGCCACCCTGAAAATACACAGCGTAGGGGGGACGGATGGGGCCGTCGGCGGAGAGTTCGATGGAGGCCCCCTGCACGAAGGCTCCGGCGGCCATGATAACGTCGCTGTCGTAGCCGGGCATGGCCCACGGCTCCGGGGTCACATAGCTGTCCACCGGTGCAGCGGCCTGGATGCCCTTGCAGAAGGCACACATGGCCTCCCGGCTGCCCAGCTCCACCGCCTGAATGATATCCCGGCGCACCTCCCGGCTGCCGGGGATCACACGGAAGCCCAGCGCTTCATAGCATCCAGCTGTAAAGATAGCACCCTTTACAGAGGAGGCCACCACTGTGGGAGCCAGAAACAGTCCCTGATAGAAACTGGTGAGCAGACCCAGATTGGCGCCCACCTCCTTGCCGAGGCCCGGTGCACTGAGCCGGTAGGCGCAGCGGTCGATGAGATCCTGCCGGCCGCAGACATAGCCGCCGGTGGGAGCCAGACCGCCACCCAGATTCTTAATGAGGCTTCCCACCACTATATCGGCCCCCACATCCGTGGGTTCCTGTCGCTCCACCAGCTCGCCGTAGCAGTTATCCACCATGCAGATGATGTCGGGCTTGCAGCTTTTGCAGAAGGCGATCAGCTGACCGATCTCCTCCACGGAGAAGGAGGGGCGGGTGGCGTAGCCCTTGGAGCGCTGGATGGTCACCAGCTTGGTTTTTTCGTGGATGGCGGCCCGGATGCCGTCGTAGTCAAAGCTGCCGTCCGGAAGCAGGTCTACCTGGCGGTAGCTGACGCCGTATTCCCGCAGGGAGCCGGGAGAGGGGCGGATGCCGATGACCTCCTCCAGGGTGTCATAGGGCGCCCCGACGGGGCTCAGCAGCTCGTCGCCCGGCAGAAGGTTGGCCCCCAGCGCCAGTGCCAGCGCATGGGTGCCGCAGGTGATCTGGGGCCGGACCAGCGCCGCCTCCGTGTGGAACACGTCGGCATAGACACGCTCCAGATTGTCCCGGCCCTCGTCGTCGTAGCCGTAGCCGGAGGAGAGGTTAAAGTGGGTGGCATTGAGACGATTTTTGTGCATGGCGGAGAGAACTTTGGCCTGATTATACTCGGCAATGTCGTCCACACGGGACATTTCCTCGTCCAGTCCGTCCAGTACTCGCTGTCCAAAATCCAGCACCTCCGGACTGATGCCCAGCTGCTGATACATTTCATTGGTGGTCATGGGATCGTTGCTCCTTACTTAGATTCATTTCCTGGGATATGCTCCGGGAACCGGATGCCCCGGCACTTCATTAGCATCCGGATGGGGTAGTCCCGATCCAAATAGTTCTTGCTGTACCACTCATAGGTGGCGGCGGGCAGATGCTGCAGCTCCGGGGCCTGACACCGGAACAGCTCGAAGGTCCGGCGGTCACCGGAGAGCAGTGCCGCCATCAGCTCCAGCTGTCCCTCCTGCCGCAGCCGCTCCAGACAGGCATCCATGATGACGGCGCAGGAGCGCTCCTCCTCGTCGGCGTAGCGCTCCTTGTTGCCCAGCCAATAGAGAAATTCCTCCGGGTCCAGATCCAGCTTGGTGGTGATCTGGCTGAGCTTGTAAAATTCCTTCCAGTCCCGTTTTTGCAGCACCTCCATCAGGTACTGCACCAGACCGTCATCCAGCGCCACGCAGTCCAGAAACACCTCGAAGGCGTGCTTGCCTGCATCGGGGTCCGGGACCGTCTCGGAGGGTTCCTCCGCCGGGGAAGCCTCCTGTACGGGGGCCAGCTGTACGGCGCTTTGCAGCAGCTGCTGAAGGCTTGTGGTATCGTCCCCCCCCTGCCGGTAAATTTCCTCCGGCAGCGTAACGCCGTCCTGCCGGGCGCAGGCCCGGACAAAGGCGGCGGTTCCCACCTGCTGCAGCTGGCGGCTGAGGGAGGCGGCCTTCTCCGTCATGTCCCCCTCCGGCAGAGTGATGCCCTCCGGCGGCGTGCGGCGGCCCTCCATCAGCTGGGTCATGTATTCCAAATAGTGGTCAAAAAGAGTCATACTTTCTCCTCACTTTCCCCAAAACTCTATCACATGGCGGTTGTAATTGCAAGGGCATCCGTGCTATACTGGGAAAAAAGGAGGTGGGAGCGTGTATTTCGTATACATGGTATACTGCGAAGGAGATACCCTTTACACAGGAGTTGCACAGGACATTTGCCGCCGGATGCGGCAGCACACCGACCGGGGAACAGCCTGCGCCCGGTATACACGAGCCCACCCGATACAGGCATTGGCGGCGCTGTGGGAGACGGAGGACAAAGGGACGGCCCTGCGGCTGGAATACCGCATCAAGCAGCTGACCCGGACGGAGAAGGAACGCCTCATCCATGAGGATACCGCATTTTCACAGCTGCTGCCGCAGCTGGAGATGTCCCGCTACCGGCGCAGACCGGGCATAACGCTGGAGATGTGTTTGGAGGGGAAAATCGATGCATGAGTGGTATGCAGCCCCTATGGAGGGTCTCACCGGCTGGCGCTGGCGGCAGGTGCAGCACGAGATGTTCGGCGGGGCAGCGCTGTATGTGACGCCCTTCGTGTCCCCCAACGGGAATTTCAGCTTCCAGCGCAAGGAACTGGAGGAGATAGATCCGGAGCGAAACCGGGGTATTCCGGTGGTGCCGCAGATCCTCACCAACCGGGCGGAGTACTTCGTCTGGGCCGCCAAGGAGTGCCGCAGCCGTGGTTGGGCGCAGATAGACTTGAATCTGGGCTGTCCCTCCGGCACCGTGACGGGAAAGAACAAGGGGGCGGGACTGCTGCGCCAGCCGGAGCTGCTGAGACAGCTGCTGGACGGCATTTTCGATGCCCTGCCGGATATGAAAATTTCCGTCAAGACCCGTATCGGATGGGAGAGGGCGGAGGAGTGGCCGGCGCTGCTGGCCCTGTTGGAGACATACCCTATCTGCCGCCTGACGGTGCATCCACGGGTGCGGACGCAGTTCTACAAGGGGACGGCAGACCGGGAAGTGTTCCGCTGGACGGCAGAGCACACAGCGCTGCCTCTGTGCTACAACGGGGACGTCACCACCGTCTGTGACCTGCGGGAGATGGGGGAGACCTTTCCCGACGACGCCGTCATGGTAGGCCGTGGACTGGTGGCGGACCCGTCCCTGCTGCGGCAGGCGACGGGAGGCCCGGCAGCGTCTCTGGAGGAGCTGCGGGAGTTTCACGACCGGCTGTACGGCCTGTACTGCCGGGATTTTTCCGGCGACGTGCCGGTGCTGCACCATATGCGGGAGCTGTGGAACTATTTCTCCCGGTCCTTCCGGGAGACGGACACCCTGCTGCGGCAGGTGCGTAAGGCCGGGGACTGCCGGGCATATGAGACGGCGGTGCGGCAGTTTTTCTATGACGCAGAGCTGTCCCATTGATGATATCTGTAAAGGAATAATGCTTTACACAAAGAACCCCCGCTTTCCGTAGAGGAAGCGGGGGTTCTTTTTTGCAGAGCTTCAGTTGAGAACATAGACGGTGCAGTAGCGCCGACCGAAGGAACAGGCATCGTCGTAGGAGTCAAACCACAGATCCAGCTTTGTTCCCTTGATGGCACTGCCGGTATCGGAGGCCACGGCCATGCCGTACTCCAGATAACCGTCGTTGGTCAGAATATAGAACCGTGTGCCGAAGGGGAACACCGAGGTGTCCACGGCGATGTTGCCGTAGGCGGTGGGCCGCCCGGAGGCCGTCCAGCCGTGGATGGAGTAGGCGGTGGATTCGCAGGAGCCGTACACGGAGGAGAAGGCCATGGTGTCGCCGGAGGCGAACAGCAGATAGCCGGTGCCGTCATCAAAGGTCGTCACGTCCACCATGTAGTCAGATCGCTCCACGGAGGAGACCATGGTGCCATACTCGACGATCTCGGTGACGGCGTTGTCCTCGGTGGTGCTGACCAGCTCGGTGGAGACCAGCTTGCCGTCCCGGTAGGTGTCCTTGTAGGTCTCGACGACGGTGCCGGGAACGCCCTCCTGCACCACCTCTTCCGTTCCCTTGGCCAGCATATGGTTCACCACACGCTCTGTTTTATAAGGGGTGGTGACGGTGACGTCACGGGTCTGGGAATACTCTGCCATAACGGAGACGGTAGGCGTCTCGCCGGTGGTGTCCACCACGACCATCTCGCCGTCGCCCACGGTGACGTCGGACCGGCGCAGCAGGTTATCCACCGTTTCCCGCCGGGTGGTCACCAGATAGGTGGCGCCCTGAGCGTCGGCTACCTGCACCTGCTGGCCCTTTACCAGCAGCAGCTGGGCGTCCCGGCTGCTGTTGTCGGCCCGAATGTCCAGCAGACCCGTGGTACGGTCACCGTCGGGCCGGCCGTCGATGATCTGCATTCCGGTCTCGTCCAGGATCATGTATACATAGCTGGGGTTTTCGATATCCTGCTGACAGAGGATCACGGTGGTGGCCAGCAGAGCCACCAGAGCAATTGCCAGCAGCAACCCCTTCAAGAGTCGGGGAGATGCGGATCGGTCCGTTGTTGGCCGGGCCGTCGTCTCCATTCTAATCACTGCTTCTTTCATAAAAAACCTCCCAATTCCGCCCTTCATTTCCGGGGTCCGGGGCGGTGGAAAATCACCTCGCAATGCATTTGTAACTTTTGTTACTTTTTTGAAATATGGGAGGAGTATATCACTTCCACCCACTTTTGTCAAGTTTTTTGGATTTTTCATGGGGTTACACACCACTTTTCACGGTTTTGTGCGGGTATCTGACAGGTAAAAAACGGCAGATGCCGAGGCATTGGTTACAGAAAGGTTACCGACGGTGACAACGGTTGTAAATAAAGATTGAAGAATGGGGCGGGGCGTGGTATAATAAAGAAAACTATCACAGCGGAGGGGTTCTATGCGGCCTGAATTTATCCCCGTGGGGCAGATCGTCAACGCCCACGGTATCCGGGGCGAGGTAAAGCTGAATCCGGCCGGGTTCGATCCGGCCTTTCTTGCGGCGTTTGACACGCTGTATATCGGCGGAAAAGAGACAAAGGTGAAGAGCGCACGGGTCCACAAGTCCACGGTACTGCTGATGCTGCCGGGAGTGGAGGATATGGATGCTGCGCTGGCCCTGAAGGGAAAGCCCGTCTTCATCCGCCGGACGGATGCCCACCTGCCGGAGGGCGAATATTTCGATGCCGAGCTGGAGGGGCTGACGGTGCTGGACGACGAGAACGGGGAGGAGTTGGGAAGGCTCACCCGTGTGCTGAACTATCCGGCCCACAAGGTCTATGAGGTCCGGGGGAAGTGGGAGTATCTGATCCCGGCGGTGCGGGAGGTGTTCATCCGTGGGGTGGACATGGAGACCGGCACCATGCGGGTGCGGAACATGAAAGGACTGGCCACGGATGAGGATTGACATCATGACCCTGTTCCCGGACGCCATCGACGCCATGATGGGGCAGTCCATTATCGGGCGGGCGCAGGCCAGAGGATTGGTGACCATTACCGCTCACCAGATCCGGGAGTACACCACCAATAAGCAGATGCAGGTGGATGATTATCCCTACGGCGGAGGACGGGGAGCCGTCATGCAGGCGGACCCGCTGTACCGCTGCTGGGACCATATCTGTCAGGAGGCGGGGGAACGGGTACACACCATCTATCTTTCCCCCTGCGGGCGGGTGTTTGACCAGCAGGTGGCCAAGCAGCTGAAGGCGTCCTATGAGCGGCTGATTCTGGTGTGCGGCCACTATGAGGGAGTGGACCAGAGGTTCATCGACGAGTGCGTGGACGAGGAGATCTCCATGGGGGACTTCGTACTGACCGGCGGCGAGATACCGGCCATGGCGCTGGCGGACTGCCTGTGCCGGATGGTGCCTGGGGTACTGCCGGAGGAGAGCTGCTACACCGACGAGTCCCACTGGGACGGTCTGCTGGAGTACCCGCAGTACTCCCGGCCGGAGGAGTGGCACGGCCGGAAGGTTCCGGAGGTGCTGCTGTCGGGCCACCATGGGAAGGTGGATGACTGGCGGAAAAAGGAGTGCTATAAGCGCACCATGACCCGGCGGCCGGACCTCTTTTCCCGGTTTGATGAGACCAGTCTCACCACCAAGCATGACCGAAAGGTGCTGGCGGAGGCCAAGGCGGAATGGGCGGCGGAGCAGGAGTCTCCGGCTGCGGAATAAGACATAAAAAACCGCTGCGTGATCGTCACGCAGCGGTTTTTTCGGTTATTCGACATCGTCCTCCCGGAACAGCAGGGTGATGCACCACAGTCCGGCGATGCCCACCAGTGTATAGATGATGCGGCTCCATACCGATAGCTGTCCACCGAATATGGCGGCCACGCAGTCAAAGCGGAACAGGCCGATGCTGCCCCAGTTCAGAGCGCCGATAATGACGAGGATCAGGGCAATGCGGTCTACGATCTTCACGGTCAAACCTCCCATCTGTGAGATTGCTCTGTCAGTTTGCCCATTTGACGATGGATTATTCAGAAAATTCGTCAGCACGACAAAAATATTTTCAGATTCTGCGGAATTGACGTTGAAATAGCCGGGGGGACTATTGTATAATACAGGAAGAACAGGAACGAATCAACGGGCGGCCGGCGGCACAGCTCCGGCGGCGTCCACACACAAGGAGGAACAACATGAACAAGACCTTTGAAAAGCTGGGCTTTTATCCAGCAGATATCCTGCTGCCCAAGGATCAGGACATGACCAAGTGGGCTGTGGTGGCCTGTGACCAGTTCACCTCCGAGCCAGAATACTGGCAGGCGGTGGAGGAGAAGGTGGGCAAGGCCCCGTCCACCCTGCGGCTGATCCTGCCGGAGGCCAACCTCAAGGCCCCCAACGTGGATGAGTACATCTCCGGCATCAACGCCGCCATGGAGCAGTATCTGAAGGACGGCGTATTCCGGACGCTGGAGGATTCCCTGATCTATGTGGAACGCCAGCAGTCCGACGGACGCATCCGCCATGGCCTCATCGGCATGGTGGATCTGGACGCCTACGACTTCACCCCCGGCTCCGGCGCCCTGATTCGTGCCACCGAGGGGACAGTGCTGGATCGCATCCCGCCTCGTGCCAAGGTGCGCCGTCACGCTCCCATCGAGCTGCCCCATGTGATGCTGCTGGTAGACGATCCCGATAAGACCGTCATCGAGCCGCTGACGGCGGCAGCCCCCAGCCGATACCATGGAGAAGCTGTATGACTTCGACCTGATGCAAAACGGCGGCCATATTCGGGGCTACAAGCTGTCCGACAAGCAGGTGGACGCTGTGGCCAAGGCACTGGAGGGCCTTGCCTCCGACGAGGCCATGCAGAAGAAGTACGGCGTTTCCGGCGTGGCGCCCCTGCTGTTCGCCGTGGGAGACGGCAACCACTCTTTGGCCACCGCCAAGGCCTGCTATGAAGAGCAGAAGAAGGGCAAGACTCCGGAGGAGTATCTGGCGCTGCCCTCCCGGTTTGCGCTGGTGGAGGTGGTGAACAACCACGACGACGCCCTGCAGTTCGAGCCTATTCACCGGGTGCTGTTCGGCGTGGATCACGAGAAGTTCATGAAGGCATTTCAGGCTGCCTACCCCAACGCCTACGAGGGCCGGGGCGAGGGCCACACCATTGAGTTCGTGTGGAACGGCGAGAGTCATTTCATCACCGTCCCTGATCCCAAGGTACAGCTGGCGGTGGGTACCCTGCAGGGGGTCATCGATCCGTACCTGAAGGAGAACGGCGGCGAGGTGGACTATATCCACGGCGACGACGTGACCCGTGAACTGGGCTCCAAGCCCGGCAACATGGGCTTCCTGCTGCCGGCCATGGGGAAGGAACAGCTCTTTAAGACCGTCATGGCTGACGGCGTGCTGCCCCGCAAGACCTTCTCCATGGGCCACGCTCAGGATAAGCGCTACTACATCGAAGCCCGCCGTATCAGCAAGTAAACAGAAACAAAAAAATCTCCCTTCTATCGAAGGGAGATTTTTTATGCGTATCAAAGGGGATATACTCACGCCTGCGGCACCGCACCGCTGGCGATGAACATGGCGTCGCCAAAGCTGAAGAACCGGTAGTGCTGCCGGACAGCCTCCTCGTAGGCCACCAGAACGTGCTCTCGCCCCGCCAGCGCCGACACCAGCATGATGAGGGTGGACTCCGGCAGGTGGAAGTTGGTGATCAGCCCGTCCAGCACCTTGAACCGATAGCCGGGATAGATAAAAATGTCCGTCCAACCGGCGGAGGCGGTCATGGTGCCGTCCTCGGCGGCCCAGCTTTCGACGGTGCGGCAGGAGGTGGTGCCGACGCAGATGACCCGTCCGCCGCTGCGCTTGGTCTCATTGATGAGATCTGCCGTCTCCTGTGGGATGACGCAGTATTCGCTGTGCATCTCGTGGCCCTCAATGGTGTCTTCCTTCACGGGCCGGAAGGTGCCGAGCCCTACATGGAGTGTCACGTATCCAACCTTTACACCCATTGCCTGCACACGATCCAGAAGCTCCGGAGTGAAGTGGAGTCCGGCGGTGGGGGCGGCGGCGCTGCCGTTGACCTTGGAGTAGACGGTCTGGTAGCGCTCCCGGTCCTGCAGCTCCTCCTTGATGTAGGGGGGCAGGGGCATTTTTCCCAGTCGGTCCAGCACCTCCAGAAAAATGCCCTCGTACTCGAAATGCACCAGCCGGTTGCCGCCGGGCAGCTCTTCGGTGATCTCGGCGGTGAGCTGCCCATCTCCGAAGGAGACACGGGCGCCGGTGCGCAGCTTCTTACCGGGCCGCACCAGACATTCCCACGTGTTCTCACCCCGGTCAATGAGCAGCAGGATCTCGCAGGCTCCGCCGCCGGGGAGCCGATGACCCAGCAGCCGGGCCGGGAGAACACGGGAGTTGTTGAGGATCAGACAGTCACCGGGCTGCAGATAGTCCGGCAGATCGTAGAAGTGGCGATGTTCCCATGCACCGGTATCCTTATCCAGCACCAGCAGGCGGGAGGCATCCCGCCGGGGAATGGGGGTCTGGGCAATAAGCTCTTGGGGGAGTTCAAAATTAAAATCACTGGTTTTCATAAAAAACGACCTGTTTCTTCCGTAGTTTCCGGGAAAATTCCGTAACTTATATTATACTATACGTTTCCCGCCGCTTCAACCTTTTTATCTCTCTCTTGACTTGACGGCGCAATCTGGTAAGATAGGGGGAGTATAACCACGATGATAAAGGAGAAATTCCATGTTTGAGGTCATTAAAACGGAGGGTACCGCCCGTCGGGGCCGTTTCCGGTGCGCCCACGGCGGCGAGTTGCAGACGCCGGTGTTCATGAACGTGGGAACACAGGGGGCCATCAAGGGGGGCGTAGATGCCTTCGATCTGAAGGAACTGGGATGCCAGATCGAGCTGTCCAACACCTATCATCTGCACCTACGCCCCGGTGATGACGTGGTGCGGCAGATGGGTGGACTGCACCGGTTCATGCGGTGGGACGGCCCCATCCTGACGGACTCCGGCGGCTTTCAGGTGTTCTCTCTGGCGGGTCTGCGGAAGATCACGGAGGAGGGCGTCACCTTCGCCAGCCATCTGGACGGCCACCGCATCTTCATGGGGCCGGAGGAGAGTATGCAGATCCAGTCCCATCTGGGATCGGACATCGCCATGGCCTTTGACGAGTGTGTGGAAAATCCGGCCCAGTACGACTACGCCAAGGCCAGCTGTGAGCGAACCCTGCGATGGCTGGAGCGGTGCAAGGCGGAGCACGACCGCCTGAATGCCCTGCCGGATACGGTGAACCCCCGCCAGATGCTGTTCGGCATCAATCAGGGGGCTACCTATCGGGACCTGCGGATCTGGCATATGCAGCAGATCGCCAAGCTGAACTGCGACGGCTACGCCATCGGCGGCCTGGCGGTGGGGGAGCCCACGGAGGTGATGTACGACATCATCGAGGCGGTGGAGCCCTATATGCCCAAGGACAAGCCCCGGTATCTCATGGGTGTGGGGACCCCCAGCAACATCATCGAGGGCGTGGCCCGTGGTGTGGATTTCTTCGACTGCGTCATGCCTGCCCGCAACGCCCGACACGGAAAGCTCTTTACATGGCAGGGTTCCCTGAACATCAAAAACGCCAAGTACAAGCTGGATGACCGGCCCATCGATCCGGCGTGCGACTGCCCGGTGTGCCGCCGGTTCAGCCGGGCTTATCTCCGTCATCTGTTCACGGCGGAGGAGATGCTGGGGATGCGTCTGGCGGTGATGCACAATCTGTACTTTTATAACAAGCTGACCCGGCGCATCCGGGAGAGCCTTGACGCCGGCTGCTTTGCGGACTTCCGGGCGGAGTACAGCCAAAAACTCGGTGAAAAGCTCTGATCTGGGCGTTCTGCAGCGGATTTCCAAAAAACTGGCCTGTCCCTCTTGCAAACAGGAACAGAATCCAGTATAATATATACCATATTGTGAAAAAAGGAGTTTTGTCCCATGATTCAGTTCGCATATGCTACAGACGGCACGACGGCTGCCGGTGCCGGCAACATGACCTCCACGATCATTATGATCGTCGTGATGATCGCTATTTTCTATTTCCTCCTGATCCGTCCCGAGAATAAGCGGAAGAAGCAGGCGGAGGAAATGCGCAACAGCCTGAAGAAGGGCGACTGGCTGACCACCATCGGCGGCATCTATGGCCGTGTGGTGAGCATCACCGACCGCACCGTGGTCATCGAGACCAGCGAGGATCGGGTCCGCATGGAGTTCGTCAAGTCCGCCATCGGTTCTGTGGGTACGCTGGATCAGCAGATGGCTGCTGCCCAGCGCCCTGCCAAGAAGTCCAAGGGTGAGCCTGTGGTAGAGGAGAAGGTCGAGGAGACCACCGAGGATAAGACCGAGGAATAAAAGCGAATAAAGCACCCTCCCCTGAATATGCTTGCAGTAAGAGCGATTCAGGGGAGGTATTTTTATGTCCGCAGGGAAACTGACGTGGGGCCGACGGGACTGGCTGGGGTTGATGGTGCTGTTTCTTTCCAGCATTGCGGCGGATGTGATCGGGGCGCTGCTGGCGGTGAAGGGCATCCTGCCCATGGGGAGCGTGGCTGCGTGGGTTTATGGCGGTTGGGCGCTGGGCGCATTTCTGGGCGTGCGGGTGGCGGTGCGGGGGCGCAGCGGCACCGTGCAGGCTTCGCTG
>ERZ780203.1628-NODE-1628-length-15133-cov-4.084627_pt1 | contig 15133 bp, 9 predicted proteins | sample MGYA00511168_ERZ780203 | MGnify/ENA primary metagenome ERZ780203 (study PRJEB29588, sample SAMEA2156577) | human gut metagenome | biome: human gut; feature: human-associated habitat; material: faeces | place: Denmark | collected 2008/2010 ...
GAAAACTTTTCATCACCATTCTTTGTATCTTTTACCGAATGAATTCCTTTCGTTAAACACTCACGTTATTTGTTCATACTTTTATCTTGACTTTTTTTCCTGTAACTTATCATACAAATTAAGAAATGAGTTTTCACTGGGTAGGGCTCATGCCTGACAGAACTTGCTCATTTTTTTATTTTCATGATATCCTTAAGATGTTGAATAAAAGAGAAAAAACTGAAAACAACTGATATATAAAATAAATCAGATCTTCCTTATTCCGCAGTAAGCATAATATCGAAAAGAGGTGTTTCGAAAAACATGCGAAAGAAAATCGGCGTTTTTTCAGCGCAACTCATAGAAATACTTGAATTGAACATTCCAGCTGGAGCACCTATTTATATAGCAGATTCCAATATAGAACATATGAAAACTTTCCATCCTGATGATTTCGCACAATACGGTAGCGAATTAAGTAATATCATTGCCAATCCTGATTATGTTAAAAAAAACGCTAAAGATGATTCTATAGAATTCACAAAAGAATACTACATAAATGGAGAATACGTAAAAGTAGCTGTCAGAATATCCACTCATAATATTTATTACGCGCGTTCAATGTACGTATTGACTGCTGCTAAAATCCATGTAGCACATAACAAAAACACAACAATCAGCACATTGTTAAGGCGGACAAATTCTCCCCAATATGACTGATTTTCAACAAGTTTAGTGACGGGGGTAAATTTGAAATTGCGTACAATAGTCAAAAAAGCCAATGGACTCAATGATTGCAGCATTAGCTTATGTTTCAAGCTTAAATTCATTGACACACCTCCATAAAGCTTACAGTTCAACAAATATCCTTTTGAATACCAGTGAAGTAAATATATCCTCTACTTGTTTAGCCAATTCTTTCGAATGGATTCGTGCCCCCAGCTCGATATTTCCTTCCTGTCCATGATACGAAAGATTTGCGGATGTAATCAGCGTATCCGTTTGATCAACAGAAATTACCTTTGCATGAAGAGCAGACATTTTATCTTCCTGTTTTGGATAGTTATAAATTCGCAGAAATTTTCCCTTATAGCAGCATAAACGGTCAAAGGCCTTCTGACTCTCAATGTCATTCACAAAAAATTTCACGAGAACGCCTTCTTGGCTCTTTTGAATTACACAATCAACTAACTCAGCAAAATAATCCGAGAGGGAGTACCCGGTAATTAGAATGCTCTTCCTAGCTCCCATAAGCATTTCTCTTACGGTAACCTTTGTCGGTTTTGTTTTCAACGCAAAAGAAGGTGGCGCTGTAACAACTAATTCAGCGCTATCATCGTTACTTTGGGCAGTCGCTGAAACCATAGCAAGAATTTCATGAGCTTCTTTTTCAGAAAGGGATGGATATCTCTTCTGAATGGCTCTAATAGACTCATTTCCACCAGATATAGCATCTGTGAGAATTTTGTTTAACAAAATATCTAAGCTTATACTTCCAGTTGACATAGTTCTTCCACCAAAGTTTTAAAATAAGACTGATTTTCTCTTCCGTCAATAGGCACAATTAATCCGCGATCCAACATGCGATTTCCATTCTCGCAAGCTGTTTCTGAGATCATACAGCAGGAATGGCACGCCGCACCATTTGAATTATTACCAGCAGGCACATTGTTAAGGCATTCCGGATCATTTGTGCAAACCAGTGCTTCCTGGAAAGCGTCTTTCATCAAAACAATAAGCTGATCAATATTTCCTAATTCTACAAGTCCACCAAGTGAGCCTTCTTTATCGGCACTTCCGGTATAGAGCAACACACCAGACATATCATCCCCAAAATAAATGCGCTCACGAATAGCGGATGAAGAGTACCCCGAGGACATTGACATCTGCTTAATCAACAAATGTGCGAATGTATGCATCAGGACATACCTTGCATCTCGTAATGTGGTAACAGTCCATTCTTTAGATTCACAGAATTCCTTATAACACTGTGCATATTTCTGAGAAAGTGCTCCCAGTTCTGGATCTCTCAACCACGCATCAATACTATCCCTATTAAACTCAATAAAGACACCTTCACCGTGCACTTCTGCAGCAGGAAGCCATTTTTCAGTCTTACCCTTATTTAGATAAACGATATTTGTCTGCTCATCGGCATCTGGATCCGGAGCATCTACACGGGTGAAGCCAAGAAGCACTCTCACTTCTCTTAATCGTGTAATGCGAATGACTCTCTTAAAATACGGGAGCAGATAATCCGGAAGCGGATCCTCCTCAGCTTTAAAATGTTTTTTGTTGGAGGCGTACACAGGATCTGCGTGATGCGTAATGGCGTTGTATTCCATCTGCTTAATCTCTGTGAACTCTTTGATGTTCTGTCTTCTGCGCAATAAAGCTGCATCAAATTCTTCTCTTGTAAATGCAGAGAAATATTTTTGATACACTTTGTCTAATCCCATCTCTCCAAAATCTTCTTCATAGCTGTCAATTAAGCGCAAATGCTCATCAATCAAGTTATAAAGCGGATTGATCCAAGGTGGAATGGATATGGCACTTCTCATTACTGGAAAATACACATTCGACGCGCCACGCTGAGAAGGAATCATTTCCTTATTGCATTTTTCATTTTTATGATTTGGCCGGAACGGATGATGTCCGGAACATTTCATACCTTCAAAATTCTCATGCTGCGTTGCGCCGCTCATACTCCGTCGTGCCCCACAGGAACATTCAACCCACATATCTGCAAGCGTTGATGTATTGCCAGTTGAATACATCCTCATCGTACCTTTGCAGGTTGTATTGCCACCGTGAACCCACCAGCTCCAAGGGAAATCATCCATATGGCCGTTCTCACAAATAGTAATAAAACGAGAAGGATAAGCCTGGCTATGACATTCCGGACAAGTTACACCAAACTTCAGATATCGATCTAGGTCAAAATTCTCTCTTAAATCAAATATTCTCCCACATTTCACATTGGAACAAACATGCATATAAGGGAATGAGACCACAGGAATATCTCCGCTATAAGAAGTCCGTGGCATATAAAAGCAGTCAACGCCAAGATATGAGGCCAATCTGCCATCTATAATTTTCTTTCCTTTTTCCTTCCAATAGTTCAAGTCCAAAACCGTGACGGAATCTTTCACGGCATCCACAATAGAACCTGGACCAAATGTAGTTATCAACTGATTAGGACGAATCTCACCTAATTTATTATTATCAAACATAGGCTTTTAGTCCTCCGTGTAATAGAACATATTTGCTGCACTCTCAACATCACGCATAGAACGAAGAGTCGGCTTTTCAAGATCAGTACAAACTTCGCCATAAGTGTTCATTAGGCGATTATACGTTTTAGTTGTATAGACATAGTATCTAAGTTCCTTGGATTGAGTTGCCAGCAGTTTCCAATTACTTATAAAATCATCAATCTCATGTTCGGCATCTGCCTTAGCAGAAGGCTTGATGATGTTCAATCGATTCATGATAAGAGCCTTCACTTCATTAAGCTGCTCATCGGTTAGCTTATCAATAGCTGCTGCTCCATCATTGCTTGCAAATTCCGGATAATGCAAACGAATTGCAGAAATAACCAGCGCATGCAGCACGCGATCTCTTGCACGTGCAGAAAACGGTGTCGCTGTTGTGCCTTCAACAAAACGATATAGCTGAGCACGATAACCGGTAAAATTCTCATAATGCGACAAGTCGCGGGGGCGATAAGGGTTATATAAAGTAACTACTAAGCCTGGATAGGAACGTCCAATACGGCTAGTTGCCTGAATATATTCGGAGTTCTGCTTCGGTTGACCAGTTACCACCATGAGACCAAGCCGATCCACATCCATACCAACAGCAATCATATTAGTTGCAATTGCCGTATCTAGGCAATTTCTATCTGTATATGGAGTTTCCAACTGACTTAGTTTCTTCGGAATGTCATAAGAAGACATGCGAGAAGTAATTTCAACCTTATGATTAAGGAAACGCTGCCTACTCATTCCATATTTTTTCTTAATACGTTGAATTCTGTCAGGAATATCATCCTGTAACAATCGAACGGCACCGCCGAGTTCTCGAATACTGTTATAATACCCAACAAGGGTATAGTAAGGGTCAATAACATCCTTGTACTCATCATCCAGCGAAAGATTATAAGCACTTTGAAGGATAATCGAATATACACGCAGCAAAGCTGTCTTTACAGACTGGCCTAGTGCGCAGACACCAACGTATCTTCTAAACGGATCTTGTTCAACCGGTACCTCACGAATATAGAAACTGTCACCGATTTCAAACCCATTTGGTGGAAATTGCGCAGTTACTTTTCTGCCATATAAGCATTTTGTCTGCTCAGCAGCATTTTTGATAGTTGCCGTAGAAACAACATACTTTGGCTTGATTTTCTTACCTCCAATCGTGTAGGAACACAGATCTTCAATAACCGTTTCATATGCACCGTATACGGTTCCCAGAGGTCCTGTGATAAGATGCAGCTCATCTTGGATAATCAGCTCCGGCGGAAGGAATGGTTTAATCGATCTAAGCGTAGCTGTGGATAACTCTTCTGTACGAGTATGCCGAGCATGGTCCGCTCCAATAGCAACATAGCCATCGCGACTGCAAATTCTATCAACGCGACCAAACAGAGCATTTGTATTCACATCCCACGGAAGGCGGGCAAACTTATCAACTGTTGACAGAATAATGGTCGGGCACTTAGCATAAATTTCTTCATCTACCAGATAAACCGGGATTTTCATCTTATTGCTGGGTTTATACCTATAGAACATGCATTTATCATCCGAACAATAGATGCTAACCGATTTTGTAGGAATATCTATATAAAAATTTTCCTCTGTAAGTGGCTTCCCACAGAATGGACATGTAAGCAGCTGTTTGTAGATAGAGTTTTTCTTGCTTCTTGCTGTTCTTGTTTTAGCTAGATCCTCCGGATCTTCTTCCAATTCTTTAAAGGTGTTCGGAGTCACAGTACCACCAACCCAGAAACCAATACTGATGGGTTCTTTTCCGTATTTCGGATATTCTTTTTGCCGGATCAGTTCCGCGGCCAAAATCATCTTGGTGATACGGTCTCTCTGCTGTGTAGTAAGAAGGCGCAAAGTATATCGCAAAATTGCAGTTACACCGCCGTCACGATTGTATTCATCGCTCTCGTTAGTGCGCAGTCTTCTATTAGCAATAACAAATGCCATAAGGCCCAGATATGCCTCGGTCTTGCCTCCACCAGTGGGAAAGTAGAGAAGATCCACGACTTCACGGTTATCATGCTCCGGATCTACAATACCTTTCAGATTCATGAGAATAAAAGCAATCTGGAAAGGTCTCCAGCCAAAATTATTGGAAGAATTGCGAGGATCTACAAAATCCCTAAAGGCACACTCGATACCGGCTCCATGCTTCTTAGAGAAATTCATAATATTTCTCTGAAGAATCATGGAACGATTCATAAAGCAAAAGGCATCAAACGAAATATCATCCTCTACAAGTAGCTGAATGCCCACGCGGATTCTCCCAAGAGCTTCTATACATTTTTTTATTACTGCATCGCCAATCTCTTTCTTGAACTTAGCATCATCCATTTTTGAGTCATGAACCAATTTTTTCTGAATCCAATCCTCATAGGAGTCCGCCAAGACATTCAGCCGGTTAATGATGTCATCTTTTTTCTTTGCAACAGAAAGAGTTCTCATAGAGAAGAAGAACGGGTCAAATCCTTCCAAAGCAGCACTAACACCTAGAAATTCGTACTCTGGAATAAATGTCGACACAATTTCAGAAGCACGTCCATTTTTATTGGCTTTCCAAGTTGCTGCGCAACCACGTCCCCTTCCTAAAATAGGTCGCTGGGCAAAGTAAAATTCATCGACGGCAAGAATTTTTCTGCATATGTGTTCTGCCACGAAGATATCCATTTTTTCTTGGGAATAGGCACGCAAGTTGACTTGGAACATCATTCCAGCAATATCACTCTCAGGATTTTTGCGCTTGTTGATAACATATGCTGTTACCAAGGTATACCCCTGCTTGAGGCCGATTTTAGAAATATATAAAATTACATTTGAATCACAAACCAAAGGGTATTCTTTGTTCTTACTAAACTCTTGCAGATCAATAACAACTGTCTCTTTCTGCGGATGACGTGTATACGTGCTTACATCAACTTTTTTTCCCTCTTTGTTAGTGGTTTTATCAGAAGCTTTGGTGTAATCGCCCCAAGTCACATCCACATTGAAAGATTTTGTACTACTTTCTAGGTAAAAGCTGATGCCAATGGAAGACGGTGTTTTAAATCGATTTGTAAAGACCGGCTCATTATCATCGTCTTCGCCCGCAGTATAATCTGCATCCCCTTCGAAAGAAGCATCTCCATCGACTTCCTGCTCATTCGAATCATTTTCACTGGTTTGTGGCGCAAGCATACCCACGATATATTCAAAGCGCGGGTTTTGATTCAGTATTTCATTTTCACTACTCGGTCCCAACAAGTCTTTCTTTAACATTTCTATGACTTCTTGGCGAACCTCAGCAAACTTAAATCTATCTGCCATGTGGTGCCTCCTATTAAAATTTTAGGACAATGTTAATCAGAAGCAATGGATTGATTTCCTGAGACTGATTAAATCGATCAATTTCAGCCTGCGCCTCGTCTTGAATCTCTTTTCTGCGCTTAGGCAGGTCGTGTTGCAGCTTATCCATTTTTTTCTTCGCTTCAGCCGCTTTTTTTCGGATATCCTTTTTTTCCAGCGTGTCAGTAGCCGCCATTTCAGCAAGTATGTACTCCTCAACTTCTTTTTGAGCATCAGTAAGCTGAACATGAAGCTGTTCTTGTTGGACATTGACCCAGTTTTCAATCTTCTTCTTGTTATATGCGATAGTAGGGGCTACAGTTTTATCATGCTGATCCTGAACTTCTGAAATCAAGCGAGCATAAATCTGGTGAAAATAAGATTGTTCTTCTTCTGTCGGTTTAAAATAGCAAACATCCGAATCATTAGCCTCCTCCAATGCGGAAACAATCTCATCTTCAGTAAAATTGATATACTCACCATTTTCATCACAAAGTAGTAAAACTGGGAAGAGGAGTTTTGTATTGTCCATGAATGCTCCAAGAAACAAAACGCCATGTGAACCAAATATCTTTTCACCCCAGTTGTCGATTTTCCAGTAATGTAGCTTGTGATCCACTTCTGGTTCTTCAAACTGGTTCCAATATTCAACATCACGTAGATATTTATCGATATCAGCCTTGGTCTTTTCCAACGCTTGCCCCTTCGCCTCTCTACTTTCTGTAAGCAGAATTGAGCGAAGTTCTGCTGCATGAGCATTCTTCCTTGCATCTAGCTGCCTGTTCAAAGCTGCAAATGCTTTCCTTACCGCAGTGATATTCTTACAATTCTGGTAAATCTCCAGAATACGCTTTTCAAAACTCACACCAGATTCAAGTGCGCCTAGCGCAACATCCGATGCACCAAACACGCCCTCGAACAGTTCAAACTTCTTGGAAAGGATATCATATACTCTGCGATCTGCTTCATTATCCGTATTCAACAGATTGATTGCTACGACATCGTGAGTTTGTCCATAGCGATGACAACGGCCAATTCTCTGCTCAATTTTCTGCGGATTCCAAGGCAAGTCATAGTTAATGATTGTATTGCAAAATTGTAGATTTAGACCTTCTGAACCAGCATCTGTAACAATCAAAATCTTGGCATGACTCTTGAAATAATCGACAATTGCGTGCTTATATTCCACACTTCTGCCATAGTTTGTTTTACCAAAATTCTTGACCTGCCATGTTCGAAAGATTTCCTTCGTCATAGCATCATCAAAGTCACCATTAAAGAGAAGGATATCTTCCTCGCTATAGCCAGATCTTCTTAGTTCTGCAGCTATATATTTCTGTGTTCGCTTAGACTCTGTAAAGACAACAGCCTTCTGATTCAATCCCTCAGAAATCTGGTGGTCAAATGCATATTTCAGTGCTTCCCTCAACGCGGCGATCTTTGCATTCGTCTTTATAGCCCTTGCCATTTCAAGAATATGTCTTACAATCTTGAGCTCAGCCTGAATAGCCTGTTTCTTCTCTGCTGTTTCTTCATCATCGTATTCGTTGAAACCATCCTCATCGATTTCATCTTCTACAAACCCCCAGAATAAATCGAATCCCTCCTGGGCATAAGCAGATTTAGTGCCTTCATAGAGTTTTTCAAGACGTTTTTCTAATACTTCAAAGGTCTCTATCAAAGCAAAGCTAGAAGATGCAAGCAACTTTCGAATAACAAGAATAATCAGCCCACGATTCGCATTCGGAATAGAATACAGCGGATCACGACGCAGAAAATCATTGGTCACATCATAGAGTTCTTTTTCTTCTGCACTCAAATGGAAATCGACCGTAATACAGATTCTCTTGCTGAAGGCCATGTATTTTCCGACATCGCGTCGAAGGGTGCGATATAACACTGGAAGAAGTTCCTGTTTCAATTCCTCATAATCACAGCCATCCACAAATCGACGGTTGAAAACCTTTTCTGACCCGAAAATACGTGGATCGATAAAGGAAACCAGTCCATGAAGATCTGTAAGGGAATTCTGTAACGGCGTAGCAGTCAAAAGAATTTTAGGAATCCCATGTGTCAAATCATATAGATTTTTTGCCCGCTTTGTGCCATGAAAAACATTCCGCAGATTATGAGCCTCATCAATAATCAGGAAGTCCCATTTGACATGAGGAAAACGCTTAATTAGTTTCGATGAATAATCATAGGAAGCAATGACAATACTAACCTCATCTGCATTTCCAAGGTGCGTTCGCACATTGGCAAGATCATGCTCAACCGTGTACCGATCCAGAATAACAGCTTGGCGACTAAACTTCTCCAAAAGCTCTACTTCCCATTGTTTTCTCAAAGTAGCAGGAAGAGAAATCAGTACTTTTTTTGCTCCGTTGTCCAAAACATAATTAAGCACCAACCCCGCTTCGATTGTTTTGCCCAGACCAACCTCATCTGCCAGAATGATGCCGCCTGTCTTTAATGCTTGAATGGCCGCACAAAAGGCATTGACCTGATGGGGATTGGGCTCAATATCTGCATTCAACAGACATTCAAATGGTGCCTTGGCCAATTGTTGCTTCTTATACCAGCTATATTGTTCAAGTAGGAGATTGCTTTCCATCGATACCCTCCTTACTTAATTCATTGGCGATTCCTTCTGCGATGCCTTTAGCCATTAACGTAGGAACGGCATTGCCTATCTGTACAAATTGAGCCGTTCTCGGGCCTTCAAAGAAATAATCATCCGGAAACGATTGGATGCGAGCGGCCTCCCGGGCAGTAATCGAACGGTGTTGCTCAATATCCGGATGAATAAAGTAATGTCCATCTTTTGAGATATGAGCCAACATGGTGTGGCAGTACGCCTCGTCGCCCTCTACAACTTTAAATCGATCCAGAAATGACTTCCGGTTTTTATGTGTCTTCAGCTCATCTGGCAGATCATTATAGTTCAGCCGTTTGTGCCCATCATTCCAGAGTTCAATTGTACGCCGATAAATCTCAATATCCCTGTCTTTATTGGGTCTTGCGCAATGATGCGTCAGAATGTCAGAATCCTTGCGGATTCCAGTGCTTCTTAAATAATCGCTGAAATCATTTGATCTGTATTCACCCGATTTTCCTCCTGGCTGCAACGCTGGCAGATCACTGAGAATATCGTTAACCGTAGCATCCGCTATTGTCTGCTCAAACTGCGGATAAGAAAGCCCACTATTCTTCAGCCACCCGACAATGATCATTCTTCTTCGGTTTTGCAGCACACCAAAATTCTTTGCATTTTGCTCATGACATTCAATCTCATAGCCAACGGAACGCAACGCTTCTTGGACTTTCAACCAGGTTGCACCACCGTTTGCTGACTTGATTCCCATAACATTCTCAAAAACGAACATCTTTGGCTGATATTTCTGAAGGAATCTCGCATACAACTTATAGAGATCATTTCTAGGATCCGCTGACATCGGTGTTTCCATATGCTTGCTTTGCGCCCTTCCCACCAAAGAATATGCCTGGCAAGGCGGTCCACCAATAATGACATCTACTTGCTTGATGCCTCTTTGCGTAAGGATCCTATCTATATTTTCAAATAACCTTGGAAGAGTTTCATTTGACATCGTTTCGCAAAATACGGATTGTAGCTGCTCCTCTGGAATATGTTGCAGAAATTCGTCGCGGGTGATTTTTCCGCTAATATAATCCTTGTAGATATCAAGCTTCCCTTGTGCTTTGAGATAATAGTATCCCGTTCGCGTTTCCAATGTTTGAGCAGCATATGGGTTCATCTCCACATGCGCTACAGGTGAAAAGCCCGCTTGGATGAAGCCTTCGGACAATCCACCAGCTCCTGCAAATAAATCTATAAAATTGTAAGAGCCTGTTGTGGCGTTGATACGTTCCATGATGAACCCCTATCTGTGTAATTAATTTAGTCTTCAAACACACCGTCTGTGTCAAAAATATGGTCTAACTCATCCGTATTGATTGCGGCAAGCACCTTATTGCGGATACTGCCTTTTGCAAGATCCAGCCGCTTAAAGCGATTTTTTCCTGCTGCGTCTTTTCCAATACGTATCAGCTGCACTCTGCCAATTCTTGGTTCATTTGCAGCATAGTTTGCAAGTCCCTTAGCTTTGCCCAAGTTATCCTTGAAATCCGGATTGTGCGGCTCCAAAATATCAACGATATACTTGAGAATTGGATCTTGGCGAACAATGATGAAATCCGGATAAAGCTCCTTGCATTTCCCGTCCATTTCATAAGGCATCCGCAGTGACCATGACTGTCGGGACGGATTCCGCAGCCAGCAAACATAATCCTCTCGTTTTTGCTCTTCTGCCAAAACAGTCTGTTCCCAGCCATTCAACTTAATTTTTGCTATTCCATCTGCATTGGCAAAAAGATGATCCGTGTACTTTATTCCATCTGCTTCGACCTTGGCACTGATTGTCTCCGGAAGAGTAAAGTTGTGCTTACTGATTTCATCGCCGTTAGCAACAATATCGCTATACTGCTTTTGACACTTCTCCGGTTTGACCACAATATATTTACGATACTGGTCGTTCAATTCATGGAACTTCTTCTCAGCGTATTTATTTAATTCCGCAATACACTCGCTGTCGAATGCGAACAGAATACAATCCACCTTAAAGGCGTTCGGATTGTCGAAGTCGATATATTTACGCCCATATGCCAAGTGGAAACCGCATCCACCCATTTTTGCGTCTGCTACTCTTAGCTGACGATCGAGGTCAGACTCGGATGCAGTAAACATATCTATCTGGTTATCGCTTTGTATTTTCTCACCGAAAACATCGAATATCTGAACAGACAGTTTCATCTCCATGACTTGCTTTGTAAGCTCGTCATATTTTCCAGCATCATGCAGACCGTTCACATAGTTGCGGATAAGTTCAGCAACATCGTTTTTCACATCCTCAGCCGCCGTAATACAGATATTGAACTGCGATAACAGCCCTGCCAAGCTCATCAAAGACTTCAAATAGCTGTTGATTTTTACCGCACGGACGATATAAGTCAGATATCCCTGTTCATTGATGAACTTTGTGATTCCTTCACGATCTATTGTTGGAAGCATCGACATCTGCGATACAGCCGGTGTCAGCACTGGCTGCTCTTTATTCACAGATTGGTTGCCTCCACTGGTTCTCTCCGTTTCTTGACCTGTATGTACATCGTTTCCAGACACTGTTTCCAGCGGAATCGTCTGGTGTTGTCCTTCTGCGGGAATTTCTGAATCTGCTCCACCTTGATTCGCTGCCACAGCTCCAGAATTTGACATATCTCCAACTGCTGTGGAAGGTGCCGCAGCAGGCTCTTCTTGGAAGCCATTCGGGTAATCAAAGATACTCAGCTGACCAACCGTCTGTTTTTGCGTTTTCTTTCGCTGGTTGTGAACCGACCATGTATCATAGGTCTGATCTTCCAGAGATTCACCATCGACAACTGTCGGGATTTCTCCGCCTTCGGTTGCCTGCAATTCATCAATGACCTTTTGAACGGTATCTTGGTTGAAATACGGAAGGAATAGCCGCACATCATTTAAGGAATCATCCACGAGAACATGACACTGAAGCGGTGTGCGAACCATACGTCCGAGCAGCTGCGCAATATAGGTTGCGTCTTCCGCACGCCGGAAGGACATCATAGTTTCTGCACGAGGGCAGTCCCAGCCAGTGGACAGATTTTCCTTAAATAAGACAACACGGATGCGACGATCTTCTGCAATCTCGGATGGCTCGATATGCGGCACGGTCAATCCATGAATCGACAATGTGCCCGTGGAGCCGAAGGTATGCACGACTTCATTTTCCTTGAAGCTATCGCCCATACGCTCTTCGATTTTCGCAATTACATCGTCCAGATCGGTGTCAGATACTTTCGTACCAGAACCAGCGCAGACTTGGATAACAAACACAGGATTTACATTGGTGTAGTGCTGCTCATAGGTATACTGATACCAATGCTTGCACTTATCCTGCCATTCATCTGTTGCAGCTTGGAGAACAGCCATGTCACCGTGTTTGACTGGATCTTCCGGATAAGTGATTACAATACGATCTTTGAGCAATCCAGATTGGCGAACCTGGGCCGGGGAAATAACAACCTTATGCAATGTAGAGTTTGTTGCCTGCCCAACAAGGGAATTAAAACGTTCGGCAGTTGCACTCATTCCGATAACAACTGGAATGGGCGACAGATTTTGCTCGCTGCTGCCCTTGATAAAACGCTGCATGATGGTGGTTGCCGTTCCCGCTTGGCGTCCCTGCATACCACGATGTGCCTCATCAATAATGAAATACAGCCGGTCAGCTTTTTCTCTTGCTGTATTTTCAATGGTCTCCCAAATCGTATACTGTCGCGTATCCGAATGACGGCTCAGATTACCAGCCTTGCCAAGCTTCTGCGTATTCAGGAAATAGATATGACCGTCCTCCAGAATCTCTCGGTCGAAAGATTCATCTGAAATCACTACACATTGATCAATGCGAACCTTATCCGCCTTCAGCTCGATTTTCTGCTTGGACTGCTCATTCAGCTGTGGAGAATCCGAAAGCCATACAAAAATGGCCTCCGGCTGTTCAGTAAACTGCTCTGAGCCGTAAAAAATATCTTCAATCAGGGCAGACATGATAATTGTCTTGCCGGAACCCGTTGGTGCCTGGAGCGAAACCACCTGAGGGATCTTCAGCATACGATAGTTATTCAGCGCCATCGCCACGCGGAGGCGCATTTCATTGACCGCCTGTTTTTGAAATGGGAATAATTCACAAATCATTCTTAGTTTCTCCCTCTGTTCACACGGAAGTGATCTAAGTAATCCCGGTAAAGCTGATACGCATTTACAACATTCAGATTTTTTACCATGGATTGATAATTCACTTCATAATCAGTTGCCAAGAATACCGTTTGGATTTCAGGATGTTCTGCAAGCTTTTCCGCGAAATCGGCAAATGCATTCTCGTTGATCAAAACTGCAAATTGATTCTCCGGCAAGATCAGCATGTCCGGGACTTGCTCTCCGTTCAATTCTGGGCATTTTCCTTTTGCACCAGTTTTCAACCACAACGTAGGCAGCATTTCCGAAAAGCGCATACCAAGAGAAACTGCTGTCGGATCCAGGAACCCAAGTTTGAAGAATGCTGCATTCGCTTTGAAACCGTCCGCCATAGGAATAGGCGGTTCGCTTCCAAGATAATCCCCCTTGAGCGGATTGCCGTTCACATCGTGCCCCTCGATGGAGCAGACCGTGCGTGGCCATGTGACATAGTGAGCGATGCCAAGCTTTTCCCATTCCGCATCGCCTGGCTGATAGCCTTTATCTTTCAGCATCTTTGCTTCATCTGCGGAGACCTCATTGTTTGTCACCATGATGCAACGCCTGTTACCGCCATCTTCGGTGTTCAATAAATTCACTGCATGCATCGTTGTGCCTGATCCAGCAAAGAAATCGAGGATAAGGGCATTAGGTTTGTTAGCAACAAAGAAGCGAATTGTATCACGAGTAGAATACAATGACTTAGGAAAAGAAAATCTTTTTTCCTTAAGGAGGCTAATCAATAAATTTGTCCCATTTCTGGCCGCATCATGTGTTTTTATGTTCCATAAATTATCCGGAATATATGTTGCCGAATACGCACTGTCATCAACTATGACAGTGCCACTTTCATCATAACCAGAAACAATATATTCTCCGGATTCTATCTTTTGTATTTGGGCACGATTTAAATAGCTAATAGCCATTCCGGTATCAGTAAATCTGCCCAGACGCACATATCCTTTTTGGACTAATTTCGCAAGACCATCTTTTCCCTGCATCCACCGTCCTTCTTCCCCGTTGGTGTGTATTGGCCATACAGCAACACATCCACTTGGGACACCCACTGTAGCTCTATCTTGTCCTAATGGTATGGGGTTGCCAATTTCTGCAATTCTTTTCCCGTCCTGAGTCACAAAAATAGGGTAAAACATATTAGGTCGATCCTAGCGTCTACTATTTGTTCCTGTTCTGCTTAAATTTGCCCAATGAATTCCATCCTTTGTGCTGTTTTCGATATGGTTCCAATCCTCTTCAAGCGGTAACTTTGCTGGTGCCGCACTGCCAAAATACACAATAAAAATATATTCTGTAGAGCGACCAAACTCATTATCTTTTGCAACAACAACTCGATTGATGAGATCGGATATCATCTGAATATGTGTTTCGGGGAAAAGCTCTCCTAAAAGGCAGCCCAAGCGTAGATACTCTCTCTCATCAATGGTCACGATCAGGACGGAATCTTTTGGATTGAGCAACTTTTTGGCAAGCTTCAGGCGGCGTTGCATGAAAGAGAGCCACTTGCTGTGTCGATATGCATCTGCTCCGTCCACATAGTCATTGTTATATTTCCAGTCCTTTGCGCCGGTATTGTATGGCGGGTCGATATAAATGCAATCCACCTTACCCGCATACAAATATTCCAGAAGCTGCAAGGCGTGATAGTTGTCCGCTTCAATCAGCGTGTGCCAAAGATCGCTATCCGGTGCATTGCAAACTGAATCCAACG
>ERZ780203.1630-NODE-1630-length-15095-cov-2.598870_pt1 | contig 15095 bp, 9 predicted proteins | sample MGYA00511168_ERZ780203 | MGnify/ENA primary metagenome ERZ780203 (study PRJEB29588, sample SAMEA2156577) | human gut metagenome | biome: human gut; feature: human-associated habitat; material: faeces | place: Denmark | collected 2008/2010 ...
CGGTGGGCGCCATCATCGCTCTGGCATTTTTCGCCGTCCGGACCATCCGGGTGGGTCGGTCCAGCTTCTATACCATCGCGGCCTGTGCCGCCGGTTCATTGCTGGTGTTCCAGACGTGTTTGAATGTGTTCGGCTCTGTGGATCTGCTGCCGCTGACCGGCGTCACATTTCCCTTTGTCTCCAACGGCGGTTCTGCCATGATGTCCGCCTGGGGACTTCTGGCCTACCTGAAGGCCACGGATACCCGGGAGAACGCCAGCTTTGCCATCCGGCGGGGGCCGCAGCGGCAAATCACGGCGGAGGCTCGCCGGCGGGCGGAACCCATTGATGATCCCTTTGGGCAGGAAGAGGAGGCGGATCATGAAGAAGATTGAGCGGCGGGCACTGGTGTGCTGTATACTGGCTGTGCTGCTGGCTGCGGGACTGTGTGTCTTTCTGGGCAAGTACCTGCTGGATGGCGGCAGCTGGGTTTCCTCGGCGTTCAACCGCCATCTCTACAACAGCTCCGGCGTTCTGGCCTGCGGCACGGTGCTGGACCGGGACGGGGACGTGCTTTCCACGGTGGAAAACGGGGAGCGGACCTATTATGACGACGCCGGCGTCCGCCGGGCCACGCTGCACGCGGTGGGAGATCTGCAGGGAAACATCGGCACCGGGGCTCTGAATGCATTTGCCGACCGGCTCAGCGGGTATAACCTGCTCAACGGGGCCTTCGGCGCTCAACAGGGGAATGATCTCTACCTGACCATTGACGCCCGGTACAACTACGAGGCCTATCAGGCACTGGGGGGCCACGCCGGTACGGTGGCCGTTTACAACTACAAGACGGGGGAGATTTTGTGCATGGTCTCCGCCCCCAGTTATGATCCGCTGAACGTGCCCTCGGACATTGAGACCAACGACCGCTACAAGGGCGCGTACATCAACCGGTTCCTCTCCTCCACGTTCACACCCGGGTCTGTGTTCAAAACCGTGACATTGGCGGCGGCACTGGAACAGATCCCGGATCTGGAGAGCCGCACCTGGACGTGCAACGGCAGCGTGGAAATCGACGGGGAGACCATCGTCTGTTCCGGTACCCACGGTGAGCAGAATATCGGAGATGCCTTTGCCAATTCCTGCAACGTGGCCTTTGCCCTGATCGCCCAGGAACTGGGCGGAGACGTGCTGGAGGAGTACACGCAGAAGGCGGGGCTGATGGACAGCTATTCCATCAACGGTCTTCCCACAGCCAAGGGGACCTTCCAGTTCCAGGACATCAGTGACGGAGAACTGGGGTGGTCCGGCGTCGGCCAGGGACAGGACCAGGTGAACCCGGCGTCGCTGATGGTGTATATGGGCGCCATCGCCAACGGGGGAAAGGCGGCACAGCCCTATCTGATCGAAAAGACGGTCAGCTCTCTGGGCATTCCGTCGCTGCCCCATCTCACCAAAAAGACGGGCAGCCTGCTCAGCGCCGATACGGCCCAGCGCCTGGCGGATATGATGGCGAACAATGTGGAGCAGACCTACGGCGCCTCCCGGTTCCCCAATATGGACATCTGCGCCAAGTCCGGCACTGCTGAGGTGGGGGAGGGCCAGACGCCCCATGCCTGGTTTGCCGGGTTCCTGCGCAATGAGGACACGCCCTACGCGTTCGTAGTGCTGGTGGAAAACGGCGGCGGCGGCAGTTCTGTGGCCGGCACTGTGGCTTCCAAGGTGCTGGACGTGATGGTGAACGGATACTGATACGAAAGAGAGTCGAAACAATGAAGGATAACAAGCGGGGCTTTTTGCTCCAGACGGTCAAGCAGATGAACAATGGCGCCATTGTCTCCGGCATCGGCTTTTTGCTGTACGTGGCCGCGTCGGCACTGGAGCTGGATGTACTGGCGGGCATTTTGGCCATCGCCTTCGGCATTGCGGCGCTGTATGTGCTGGTCTCGGTGGCAGAGGGGAGAAAGCGGGACAAGAAAGCTGTGAGCTACAATCTTCTCTGGGGACAGACGGCACTGACCATTTTGCTGGTGGGCTGCGCAGTGCTGACCATCCGGCTTTGGCTGGGACTGCAGTGAGTACAGGGATGAAAAAAGAGGACCGCACCATATGGTGCGGTCCTCTTTTTTGCATTGGGACGTCAGACAGCCGCCTGGGCGAGGGCGGGATCTTCCAACTGCTGCCGCAGCCGCCGCATGGCCCACACAAAGCACAAAACATGTACGGAGAAGGTAATGATCCAGGAGACGGGGTAGGAGACGTAGAGCATGGTCATCGTGTGGAACTGGGGGAGCTGGAAGAGCGTGGCAATCCACAAAAGGCGAAGGCCGCAGGCGCCGATCAGCGAGACGATCATGGGCATCACCGAGTAGCCGATGCCCCGCAGGCCGCCCACCATGACATCCATCATGCCGCAGATGGCATAAGTCCGGCAGACGATGCCCAGCCGAACCAGGCCTGCTTCGATCACGGCGGGACTGGTGGTGTAGATGCCCAGCAGCGGCTTTCCGGCAAAGGTGGCGGCGTTGCCCAGCACCAGCCCCACCACCAGCACGCACAGCTGAGCCCGGATCACGGTCTCCTTGATCCGGCGGTAATTGCCTGCACCCAGGTTCTGGCTGACAAAGGAGATGGTGGCCTGATAAAGGGCGTTCATGGAGACGTAGACGAACTGCTCAATGTTGGCGGCGGCGGAGTTTCCGGCCATCACCACCTCCCCGAAGGTGTTGACGGAGGACTGGATCACAACGTTGGAAAGGGAGAACAAAATCCCTTGAAAGCCCGCCGGCAGGCCGATCCGCAAAATCTGCCGCAGGGTCTTGCCATGGATGCGCAGCGCCCGCAGGTCCAGGTGCAGCGGTCCGGAGTCCCGCACCATGCACAGGACCACCAGAGAGGCGGAGATGCACTGGGAGATGACTGTGGCGATGGCCACACCCGCCACGTCCAGCTTCATGACGATCACGAAGAAGAGGTTCAGAATAATATTGACGACGCCGGCCAGAGAGAGAAAATACAGAGGCCGCCGGGTATCGCCCTGGGCCCGCAGCAACGCGGCGCCGAAGTTATAGACCATGGTGGGGGTCATGCCCAGAAAGTAGATCCGAAGATACAGCGCGGCAAGGTCCAGCACGTTGTCCGGAGTCTGCATCCAGATGAGAATGGTCCGGGCGCCGAAGACACCCACCACAGTCAGCAGCAATCCGCTGATCACGCTCAGCAGCATGGAGGTGTGAACAGTCCTGTGAAGCTCCTTTGCGTCGCCGGCACCGTAAAATTTGGCCGCCAGCGTGTTGGAGCCGACGGCGAGGCCGATGAAGAGGTTGGTCAAAAGACCGATGAGGGCTGAGTTGGACCCCACGGCCGCCAGGGAGTTGTCTCCTGCCCAGCGGCCTACCACCACGATGTCCGCCGCGTTGAACAGAAGCTGTAAGACACTGGAACACATCAAAGGAACCGCAAACTGCAGCAGCCTTGGCAGGATGGGACCGTGGATCATATCGATTTCGTAGCTTTTGCGCGGATTGTGCGCCATGAAAACCCCTCCGTTGGACCTGAATTTGTCTGCTGTTGACAGACATCGTTGGGCACGTCCTATGGTAACACGGCCTCTTCCGTTTTTCCACTGATTTTAACAGGCTCTTTACACAAAACAACAGAAAAAATTTACAAAAATTTAAGCGTCATTTATACACAGAGGTCAAATTGTCAGTGTTATGGCGACAAAAGGTTTGCTAAACTAATACTCTATGAAACTGTGCGCTTCTGACGTCGGAGTTTACAAGGGGTGTCCCCGGGACTCACGCGTGGGAAGACAGCCGCGGAAAGCGGCGGCAAGCAAGGAGGTGGAGATGTGCGCAGGGAAGCGGAAGAACGGGAGAAAAAGCAAAGTCCCCTGGAACAGGCGGCTGCGTTCATCGTTGACAAGCGAAAGGCTTTTTATCTGCTCTATATCGGGCTGGCGATTTTCTGCGTGGTAGCAAACGGCTGGATCGAGGTCAACGACGATCTGACCAGCTATCTGCCGGACACCACGGAGACCCGCCGGGGGTTGGATACCATGGAGGCGGAATTTACCACCTTCGGCACCAACCGGATCATGGTGGACAACATCGACTATGCCCGGGCGGAACAGCTCTCGGAGCAACTGGAGACGCTGGATGGCGTCAAGTCCGTGGAATTTGACGACACAGAGGACCACTATCAAAACGGCGCGGCGCTGTTTACCGTCACCTATGACGGCTCGTCAGAGGATCAGGTGAGCCTGGATGCCCTGGAACGGGTGCGGGAAACGCTGGATGGCTACGACGCATACATCACGGGAGACACCGGCTCCTCGGAGTCGGAGACCATTGCCGACGAGATGCAGATCGTCATGCTGGTGGCCGTGGTCATCATCGTGGTGGTGCTGCTCTTTACCTCCCAGACCTACATGGAAGTGCCGGTGCTGCTGGTGACCTTCGGCATGGCGGCGCTTTTGAACATGGGGACCAATTTTCTCTTCAACCCCATCTCCTTTATTTCCAATTCTGTGGCTGTAGTGCTGCAGCTGGCGCTGGCCATCGACTACGCCATCATTCTCTGCCACCGCTACACGGAGGAGCGGGAGCACCTGGAGGCCCGGGAGGCGGTGATCGCGGCGCTGAGCAAGGCCATTCCGGAGATTTCCGGAAGTTCCATGACCACACTCTCCGGCTTGGGGGCCATGTGCTTCATGCATTTTCGTATCGGATATGACCTGGGCATCGTGCTGATGAAAGCCATTTTGATGAGTATGCTCAGTGTCTTTACGCTGATGCCGGGGCTTTTGATGTCCTGCAGCCGCCTCATCGACCGGACCCATCACCGCAACTTCGTGCCCCAGATCAATGCCTGGGGAAAACTGGTAATCAAGACCCGCTATGTACTGCCGCCTGCCTTTGCGATCCTGCTGGTGCTGGGCTTCTGCTTTTCCAATCAGTGTCCCTATGTTTATGGGGAGAGCACGCTGCACACCTATACGCAAAATGAATCCCAGATCGCCCAGGAAAAGGTGGATGAGACTTTCGGGCCGGTCAACACGCTGGCCGTACTGGTGCCTGCCGGGGACTACGGCAAGGAAGGCCAGCTGCTGCAGGAGCTGGAGGACATGCCGGAAGTGGAGTCGGTGCTGGGCCTTGCCAATGTGGAGGCCATGGACGGCTATGTGCTTACCGACAAGCTCACGCCCCGCCAGTTTGCGGAGATGACGGATCTGGACATTGAAGTGGCCCGGCTGTTGTACTCCGCCTATGCTGTGGACCAGGAGAGCTACGGAAAGCTGGTGGGCGGCATTGACCAGTACAGCGTGCCGCTGATGGATATGTTCCTCTTCGTCTACGACCAGATGCAGGAGGGATATGTGACGCTGGACGAGGAAATGACAGCGGACATCGAGGACCTGCATACCCAGCTGGTGGACGCACAGAAACAGCTCAAGGGTGAACATTACAGCCGTATGGTATTGGAGCTGGCGCTGCCCGAGGAGAGTCAGGAGACCTTTGATTTCCTGGATACCCTGCATCAGACGGCGGAGAAGTACTATCCTGAAGGGGTGCTGCTGGTGGGCAACTCTACCAGCGACCGGGATCTGTCGGACTCCTTTGTTCAGGACAACATCCTCATCAGCATTCTCACGGTGGTCTTCGTGATTTTGGTGCTGGTGTTCACCTTCCAGTCGGCAGGACTGCCTATTTTGCTGATTTTGGTGATTCAGGGCAGTGTGTGGATCAACTTCTCCTTCCCCTATCTGATGGACTCGAACCTGTTCTTCCTCAGCTATCTGATCGTCAGCTCCATCCAGATGGGTGCCAACATCGATTATGCGATTGTGATCACCAACCGCTATACGGAGCTGAAAAAGCAGATGCCGCTCCATGAGGCGGTGGTGGAGGCGCTGAACCAGGCATTTCCCACCATTGTCACCTCCGGCACGATCCTGGCCACCGCCGGAATTCTAATCGGCTTTTTGTCCTCTGCGCCCTCTATTTCTTCCATTGGCATCTGCCTGGGACGGGGCACGGTGATCTCCATTTTCCTGGTGATGGCGGTGCTGCCTCAGATTTTGCTGCTGGGAGATACCATTATCGAAAAGACCGCGTTTACCCTCAAGTACCGGGGGGCCGTTCAGTCCCGCACCGGCAGCGTACGGGTGGACGGGCATGTCCGGGGTTATGTGTCCGGCATGGTGGACGCAGATTTGAAAGGTACGCTCCATGGTACCATCCACGCAGTGGTGGACGCAGGTGCTGTACAGCCGGAAGAGCCGCCACGGCAGTTGCCATCCGGCGGAGAGGAAGAAGCGGAGAAAGGAGGATCGGATGAGAAAGACGCGCATTAAGCTGCTGCCGCTGCTGGCGGCGATCTGCCTGCTCATCTCCCTGGCGCAGCCTGCTGCTGCGGCCCAGGAGGGGGAGATCACGATCACCACGGTGGCGGATCTGCTGGAGCTGGCGCAGCGGTGTTCCCTGGACACTTGGTCCCAGGGAAAAACGGTCCGTCTGGAGGCGGACCTGGATCTGGCAGGCACTGCCTTTACGCCGATCCCCACATTCGGCGGCACGTTTGATGGCCAGGGACACACCATTTCCGGCTTGTCCCTTACGGGCAGCGGCTCCAAACAGGGCCTTTTCCGCACGATCCAGTCCGGCGGCGTGGTGGAGAATCTGACGGTCTCCGGTACGGTGGCACCCAGCGGGAGTCAGACCAGCGTGGGCGGCATCGCCGGTGTCAACGCCGGTATCATCCGGGGCTGCAGCTTCAGCGGCTCCGTGTCCGGCAAGACCGCAGTGGGCGGGATTGCCGGCCGCAACAAGGAAAGCGGCCAGATCGCAGACTGCTCCGTCTACGGAATCATCCAGGGGGAGAGCTCTACCGGCGGCGTGACCGGGCGGAATCTGGGTGTACTGCTCAAGTGCAGCAGCAGCGCCAGCGTGAATACCAGCGAAGAGGGGAGCTCTGTGCCCAGCGTGGAGGATCTGGCAGATTTGGATCTGGAGTCCACTCTGACAGGCACGGATTCCGATGAGGCCGAGTCTCTGCTGGATAGCTGCACCGACACCGGCGGTATAGCCGGGTATTCCAGCGGTGTGATCCAGAGCTGCACCAATTCCGGAACCGTGGGTTATCCGCATGTGGGCTATAACGTGGGCGGTATCGCAGGCCGCCAGACCGGATATTTGGCGGGCTGCGTCAACAAAGGCTCTGTCCTGGGAAGGAAGGACGTGGGCGGCATCGTGGGCCAGGCGGAGCCGGACCTGGCGGTCAACCCCGGCAGCGATACGCTGGAACGGCTGCGGGCGGAGCTGGATACACTGGATGGGCTGATCCAGCAGGCCATTGATGATGCCCAAAGCAGCTCGGATTCCGTCTCCGCTCACCTCACCGCCATCGGAGATTATACGGACGAAGCCCGGGACCACACCAAGACTCTGGCGGATCTGTCTGCGGATTTCATCGACGATGGTATGGACTCCCTGAACTCCCTGAGTGCCAGTGTCACAAATGCGCTGGATCAGGTGGCGCCTGCGCTGGATGATCTGGCGGCGGCCTCCGACAAGCTGGAGGAGATGTCCGGAGATCTGGAGGAGACGCTGGAGAAGCTGACGGACACCTTGGAGGATGGAGAGAACATCCGGGTGGACGTGAAAACTGCGGTGGAGGCTCTGCGAGCGTCTGCGGCGGATATGGCCCGGGCGGCCCAGGCACTGCGGGAGGCATTGGATACCCTGCTGCAGGGTGTGGTGAACGACCGCCCGTCGGACATAGAGACGGCTCTTGCAGATCTCTTCAAGGAAATGAGCCGCTTGAGCCAGGCCGTGGAAGGCACCGGCGATGCGGTGGGACTGCTGGGGGATGCCCTGGCAGGCCAACCGGATCTGCCGGGCGGCCAGGAGACGCTGACGGCCCTGAACACTCTCTCCGACGCCCTGACGGAGGCGGGAGAAGACTTGGGAGACGTTTCCCAGGATGTACCGGCGTCTGAAGTGGACTGGGATACGCTCAAAGCTGCGCTGGAGGCCATGGGGCAGGCGCTGTATCAGGCGTCAGGCCACTTTGAAAATGCGGTCAAGGCATTACAGACTGCCGTTTCCGATAGCCATGCCATGACCGGGGACCTGCGGGATGTGGTGGATGCGCTCTCAGATGTGATGGATACCGGCGAGGGGATCGGCCGCAAGCTCAGCAGCGCCTTCCGGACCATGGGCGACGCAGTGACGGAGCTGGCCGAGGACGGGCCGGTGGAATTTCCCGTTCTGGGAGAGGATGTCCGCACCGCAGGAGACGGCCTCTTTGACTCCCTGGGGGAGATCTCTTCGGAGATGGAGGCGCTGCACACCGCGATGGACACTGCCGGGGACACGCTGACGGCGGATCTGCGCAGCATCAGCAGCCAGTTTCAGACGGTGTTTGATGTTTTGCTGGACGCGCTGACCGACCTGCAAGACGGCACGGATAAGTCACTGGAGGATTACATTGAGGACACCTCGGAAGAGGACATCGCCGCCACACGGCAGGGGAAGGTGACACAGTGCCAGAATACCGGCTCTGTGGAAGGAGACCGGAACGTGGGCGGTATTGCCGGAGCCATGGCCATCGAGTTCGACCTGGACCCGGAGGACGACCTTGCGGACGATCTGTCCTTTGGCAGCAGCTATGAGACCAAGGCGGTGCTGGAGGATTCCGTGAACCGCGGCACTGTCACGGCGAAAAAGGACTGCGCCGGCGGCCTTGTGGGCCGCATGGATCTGGGCACGGTGGTCTCCGGCCAGAATTACGGTCCGGTGACCAGCACGGACGGCAATTATGTGGGCGGCATCGCCGGCTGGGCGGATGCCTCCGTACGGGACAGCTGCGCAAAATGCGCACTCTCCGGCGGGGATTATGTGGGCGGCATTGCCGGCTGGGGAGACCGTCTGCTAAACAACTGCGCCATTGCCACGGTGGAAGAAGGCACAGAGTATCTGGGCGCGGTGGCAGGTGACACTGATCTGGAAAAAGGAAGCGTCCAGGGCAACCGCTTTGTGGATACGGGGCTGGCGGCCATTGACGGGGTCAGTTACGCCGGAAAAGCAGAGCCGGTGGAGTTTGCGGCCCTTCGCCAGGAACAGGGGATTCCCACGGAATTCATCTCCTTTACCCTGACGCTCAAAGCCGGAGAGGATGTGGTTGCTCAGATTCCCTTCCAGTATGGAGAGGATCTGCGGCTGGTGGAGCTGCCGGAGGTGCCGGAACAGGAGGGCTGCTACGGTGCCTGGCCGGAGTTCGATACCTCGGGCCTTGCATCGGACATTACGCTGGAGGCAGTCTACACCCCCTGGGTCACCGTGGTGGCCAGTCCCCAGCAGGAGGGAAAGCTGGCGCTTGCCATGGCGGACGGCCAGTTTACCCAGGATGCTGCCCTTACCGTGCGGCAGAGTGACCAAGCGCCTCCCCAGGAGGCACAGGACAAAGACACGGTCCGGGTGTGGGAGCTCTCTTTGACCGGCACGGACCTGACGGAACAGGACACGGTGTCGCTGCGGCTGCTCAGCAGCGGCGGGGGCCGCGCCAGTGTCTGGCAGTACAGGGACGGTGCCTGGCATAAGGTAGACACAAAGCAGAACGGCCATTATCTGCTGCTGGATATGGAGGGAACCTCCGGGACATTTTGCGTCAGCTCCAGCCGGCACAGCGGTGCGGTTTTGCTGCTGGCAACGGCTGCCGTGCTGCTGGCGGTACTGGCAATCATTCTGGTGGTGCGCCGCAAACGGCAGAAGAAGTTTGCGGTGTCAAAACAGGCAGAACAGCCGCCCCAGACGGAAGAGAATTCGGGCGGAAAATAAGGAAAAGGCCCCCGTTTGCCGTGTGCGGCAGACGGGGGCTTGTTTTTCTGTCTGGAAGAGAGCGCGGGGAAGGCGCACCAGGCGGCGTACGGCCCGGGAACTTACTGTGCCTCTGGGGGAAAGACCACCGTCAGCAGCATTTTAAAGGCCTCCTCGCCATAGACCGCATGGGGCTTTTGAGCCGGCATGACCAACGACTCGCCTGCCCGGCATACGTAATCCGTACCATCCACCGTAAAGCGGCCGACGCCCTCCAGGACCTGGACCAGGGCATCTCCCTGAGATTCGTGGGTGCTGATCTCCTCGCCTTTGGAAAAGGCGAAGAGCGTCAGGCTGACCGCCGATGTCTGGACTAGCGTCCGGCTTACAATCTGTCCAGGCTGGGCCGTTACTTGTCCTGCCAAAGAGAGCACCTGTTCCGGCTGGATATTTTTTAAGGCAACCATTGGAATTCCTCCTTTTTTGGGAAACCGGGCGCAGAACCGTCCCGGATTTTATAGGATGTGATCAGCTTATCACAGAGAGAGGTCCCTGTCTGTTGGAATCACAACGAAACGGCGGAACGAATGGGATGCGCCGAATGTTGAGACGGAGAGATCAGCTCCCGGAAGTCCGGCCAGCGGCCCAGTTCAAACTGCAGCGGACGGGGCTGATGGCACAGCGTGGAGAGATCCACGAACTGTACCCGGGAATTTTCGTAGGTGGTCCAGTAAAAGCGTAGGGATTCGGCGCAGGCAACAGCGGTGTAGACGGTATAGTCATAGGGGAGGACATCTCCGTCCAGCTTGCCGGGGGACTCCGGCGCGGGAATGCGTACCATCCCCAGCGGGAAGGCGGTGCTTTCCAGAAGGCGGAACATGGCATTGACACCGGCCGCCTCGGTCTGTCCCTTCACCCCATAGGCTTTCAAAAAAGCCAGACGGACAAAGCGGGAAGGGGAGGACCAGTCTCCCGGAAGGCCCTGAGCGCCGCTGCCGGAGAAGCAGGGCTCCTGCCGGTGGCCTGCAAGCTCCACGGCGCCGTGGTCCAGGTCCCGGATGCCGGCATAGTTGAGAAGGTTGGTCCGGTGCCAGGGATAGTCGGGACTGTTGGTCATTACTCCCAACGTATCGCGGTAGATGTGGAGGCCGTCCCGGTCCGGTTCCACCACGATGGCCTCACCGGTGCGGTCGCTGAACGACCAGTGCAGCGGCGGGACAGTGCCCAGCAACGGGGTGTCCAGCAGCGTGATCTCCTCCCGGAGGGCATGGACCACCTCTGCCACGGTGGCGCACTGGGCCAGCAGATGATAGACCAGGACCGGCGGCTGGAGCGGCGTGGTCCCGGGACGGGGGAAGCCTTCATAGCAGGCCAGCTCCCGATAATAGAGCTGGCCGCCCATCAGTCCCTGGTCGTTGATCCCCTCATAGAGCAGCGGCGAGAGGGAGACGGACAGCAGCCCGGTCCCCACGGCGGCATAGGCAGACCGGAACCGGTTTTGCGGCGTGCGATCACAGACGGCGTAGCAGGTTCCCCGGGGGAGGTAGGTGACACGGCTGTCCGATGCCAGCGTGTTGAAGTCAAAATTCCGGCCCCAGAGGTGGCGCTGATCAGCGGTTTCCCAGCTCATTGCGCTGCATCCGGCGTCTAGTCCGGAGAGGGACGGTGCGGGGTGAATCATGGTCTTGGCCTCCTTACCAGTCAATATTTATTCTCCAAGGATTTCCAAAAACACCCGGTTTTATCCGGCCCCATTCTGAGGCAGGCGAAACCGGTACCTGTCCGCGCCGGAAAGGTCTGGGGACAGACAAAAAGAAAAGCAGACACGTTTGCGTGTCTGCTTTTCCATACCCGGTGAGAAGCGCAGCGGAAGAGAGAGGGGACCGCGTACACGGCTTCACGGGGCGCATCAGCGCCGAGTTTTAAGACGGGCCATGGCTCGGGCCAGGGCGGCTATGGAGTGGTAATACTCGTGAATGCTCTGCTTTTGCCGCAGACATTCCTCCGCCCGCTTCTTGGCGGCCTCTGCCCGCTTGCGGTCAATCTCCTCCGGATGCTCGGCAAAGCCCACCAGAAGGATCACATAGTCCGGCTTGATCTCGGCAAAGCCGGAACCCACCGCGGCGGGCTCCCACCGGCCTTCGGTCTTGTAGCGAAGCTCACCGGGCTCGATGACAGTGACCACCGGCTCATGGCCGGGGTAAATGCCCATCTCGCCGTCCACAGCCGGAAGGATCAGTGCCTCGGCGGGGAAGATGATGGCCTCGGCGGGGCCGATGTAGAACTGCCGCTCCGGGGTGATGATCTCCAGATAGAAGGTGTGCGCCTCGGCCATTTACACCGCCCCCATCTTCTTCGCCTTTGCGATGACTTCGTCCACATTGCCCACGTTGCTGAAAGCGGCCTCGGGGTATTTGTCCAGCTCACCGCCCAGGATGGTCTCGAAGGAACGCAGGGTGTCCTCCAGCTTGACATAGCGGCCCTCCAGACCGGTGAACTGCTCAGCCACAGAGAAAGGCTGGGAGAAGAACTGCTGGATGCGGCGGGCCCGTTCCACGGTGCGGCGGTCCTCTTCGCTCAGCTCCTCCATGCCCAGAATGGCAATGATGTCCTGCAGCTCCCGGTAGCGCTGGAGCAGCTCCTGAGTGCCCCGGGCGACCTTGTAGTGACGCTCGCCCACCACGTCGGGTTCCAGAATCCGGGAAGTGGATTCCAGAGGGTCCACGGCGGGATAGATGCCCTGCTCCACAATCTTACGGGAGAGGACGGTGGTAGCGTCCAGGTGGGCGAAGGTGGTGGCAGGGGCGGGGTCGGTCAGGTCGTCTGCAGGGACATAAACCGCCTGCACGGAGGTAATGGCCCCGTCCTTGGTGGAGGTGATGCGCTCCTGCAAAGCGCCCATCTCGTTGGCCAGGGTGGGCTGATAGCCCACGGCAGAGGGCATACGGCCCATCAGAGCGGAGACCTCAGAGCCGGCCTGGACATAGCGGAAGATATTGTCGATGAACAGCAGCACATTCTGCTTTTCCCGGTCCCGGAAGTACTCGGCCATGGTCAATCCCGTGAGAGCTACCCGCATCCGGGCTCCGGGGGGTTCGTTCATCTGGCCGAAGACCAGGGCGGTCTTGTCAATGACACCGGACTCGCTCATTTCGCGCCACAGGTCATTGCCCTCACGGGTACGCTCACCCACGCCGGTGAAGATAGAATAGCCGCCGTGTTCCGTGGCGATGTTGTGGATCAGTTCCTGAATCAGCACGGTCTTGCCCACGCCGGCGCCGCCGAACAGACCGATCTTGCCGCCCTTGGCATAGGGGGCCAGCAGGTCGATGACCTTGATGCCGGTCTCGAAGATGTCCACCACGGGACGCTGGTTTTCAAAGGCAGGAGGCTGACGGTGGATGGACCACTTCTCAGTGGTCTTCACCGGGCCCTTTTCGTCAATGGCGTCACCCAGGACGTTGAACATCCGGCCCAGGACCCCATCACCCACAGGGACGGAGATGGGGGCGCCGGTAGCGGTGACGGACATGCCGCGCCCCAGTCCTTCGCTGGGGGAGAGCATGATGCAGCGCACCGTGTCTCCGCCCACATGCTGGGCCACTTCCATCACCTGACGCTTGCCGTCCAGCTCCACCTCCAGGGCCTCTTTGAGCTCCGGAAGGTCGCCGCCGGAGAAGGCAACGTCCACAACAGGTCCCATGACCTGTACAATGGTTCCCTTATTTTCACGCATATTTGAAAAAATCCCCTTTCGGGCATGGATTGCCCCACAGAGTCATCGCCCCGCCGGGCGGAAAGAAAATCGAATGTGATCCGAGTGCGTTGTCTGCACGGATTACAGCGCTGCCTGAGCGCCGCCCACCACCTCGGTGATCTCCTGAGTGATGGCGGATTGACGGGCGCGGTTGTAGGAGAGGTTCAGGTCCTGCAGCATGGCACGGGCGTTATCGCTGGAGGACTTCATGGCTGTCATCCGGGCATTTTGCTCGCAGCAGTAAGATTCCACCAGTGCACCGAAAATGTCGCCCTTGAGATAACCGGGCACCAGGCGGTCCATAACGGCCCGGACCGAGGGAACATAAGTCACGTCCCGGTTGTAGCTGTCCCGGTTTGCCTCATACTTGGGAAAGACGTCCGGGTCCAGGGGGAGGAGCTTGTGGACGGTGGGCTCCATCTGGAAGGAGTTGACCATCCGGGTGAAGAGAATATAGACCTCGTCCAGCTGCCCGGCAAGGAACAGATCGATCATCAGCTCAGAGATGTCCCGGGCGCGGTGCATGTTGGGGTCCTGGGCCGTGTAGAGAAATTCCACGTCGATGGGAATATTGTGCTCCTGGAAATAGGAGCGGCCCGTCTGGCCCACCACAAACAGCGCGAAGTTGGGCTTTTTGGACATTTTCTCCTCTGCCAGTTTCAAAATATTGTGGTTGTAGGCGCCCGCCAGACCCTTGTCGGCGGTGACAACGATGTAGCCCACTTTCCGCTTTTCCGGCGGGATGCCGGGGCGCTTGTCGAAGAAAGAATGGTGAATCTCCGGAGAGTGGTGCAGAATATCGGAGATGGTGACCTCGATCTTCTGGAAGTAGGGCTCCACGTCGTTGAGCTGCTTACGGGCCTTGCGCAGATTGGAAGAGGAGATGAGGTACATGGCGTTGGTGATCTTCAGCGTCTGTTCCACACTTTTGATGTGGGTACGAATCTCTTTTATGCTTGCCATGTGGTGCTCACCCGCTTTTTGGCGTCCTCCAGAGTCGAGCGGATCACCTCAATGGCGGGGCCGCTCAGATTGCCGGTGGACTCGATTTCCGCCGTGACGTCGGCGTGTTCCGTCTCCATCTCCTGGGCGAAGTCCAGTACAAAGTCCCGGACCTTGTCCAGAGGCACATCATCCACCAGACCATTGGTGGCCACATACAAAATGATGGCCTGCCGGCTCACCGGCATGGGGTGGTAGAGGGGCTGCTTCAAAAGTTCCAGCAGCCGCCGGCCGTGATCAAGGGACTGCTGGGTGGCGCTGTCCAGATCCGAGGCGAACTGGGTGAAGACCTCCAGTTCCCGGAACCGGGCCAGGTCGATCCGCAGCGTACCGGCGGTCTTTTTGATGGCCCGGGTCTGGGCTGCGCCGCCCACACGGGAGACGGACAGACCCACGTTGACGGCGGGACGCTGGCCGGAGAAGAACAAGTCCGTCTCCAGATAGATCTGACCGTCGGTGATAGAAATCACGTTGGTGGGGATATAGGCCGATACGTCGCCGGCCTGGGTCTCGATAATAGGCAGGGCGGTCATGGAGCC
>ERZ780203.1643-NODE-1643-length-15007-cov-25.048422_pt1 | contig 15007 bp, 12 predicted proteins | sample MGYA00511168_ERZ780203 | MGnify/ENA primary metagenome ERZ780203 (study PRJEB29588, sample SAMEA2156577) | human gut metagenome | biome: human gut; feature: human-associated habitat; material: faeces | place: Denmark | collected 2008/2010 ...
CAGCGAGGCCGCCGCGCGGGAGGCTGCCGAAGCCGCTGCTCGTGCCGAGGAAGAGGCCAAGCAGAAGCGCGCCAACCAGGTCGCCGCCGCCAGTGAGGCTCACGAAAACACACGTTATGGTGACAAACTTGGCCGCATCTGGGTGGAGGGCACCAATGTGGATTGTGACCTCTACCTGGGCGACAGCGAGACACAGTTCAGCCGCGGTGCCGGCTGCCATGCCGAGGACGGTTGTGTGCTGCCCGGCGAGAACGGCACCGTCTTTATCGGTGCCCACACCGGCACCTACTTCTCCGACCTCGGCTCCTGCGAGATCGGCGCGATCATTCACCTGGAGACCACCTGGGGCGATTTTGCCTATAAGATCACCGATATGCAGGTGATTTTGGAGACAGACATCGACAAGGTGCGCTGGGGCGCCGAGGAGCCCAGCTGTATCCTGTACACCTGCTATCCTTTCGGCATCCTGACCCACACCACCCAGCGCTACGCCGTCTACGCCGACCCTGTAGAAACGGATGAATACGGCGTGGTAGCGGATGTGGATACTGGCGCGACCAACGCCAGCAGTGCGGCAGCAAGCAATTCTGTTTCTACCGCAGGCTAAACGCCCCATTGACAAACCCTGCCAAACTTGCTACACTAATAGTCGTTACGCGGCTATGGCGGAATTGGCAGACGCGCTGGTTTTAGGGTCCAGTGTCCAAGACGTGCAGGTTCAAGTCCTGTTAGCCGCACCATATAATTTGACGTCAGAACGTATGTTTTGACGTCTTTTTTATTGTTTGACCACACAGCCTACTGCATTTTTATGAAAAACGCGTCCGGACGATGTTTTTCAGCATCGTCCAGGCGCGTTTGACATTGTATCGTTGTTTACGTTTCCGCTTTAAGTGTATCTCCGGGATGGCTACATTATGGTAGGTGATGGGTTCCTCGGCGGGCTTCGTTTCTTCCGTCAGGGCGGGGGTGTTCTCGTGGACGCGGCCGGTATGGATCTCCGGCACAACAAGTTTCTCCTGCTCCACACAGTAGCCGCGCTGCCGGACCTTGTCGGTTCATTTCTTCCAGAACATGACAGGGCCTGCATGTTGGCCATGGCGTTGGTGGTGGCACCCATGCCAAAACCACATATACCGCTGGAAAGCACCGCTGCGTCGTAGTCCCGACCTATAATATTAAACACGGCATAGCGTGCAAATACAAACATCAGCACTGTCTGGCCAGCCAGCAGCAGCGGCAGGGTGATCATCACAATGCCCTGAAACAGCGACAGGCCGATGCCGCCGATGTCGTTGATCTCGCCCATATGGGTGACGAATGTATAAATAATCCGCCTCCGCGTCGCACAGACTAAGCGGGAAAGGGGGCACTGACCGTGAATTCTCGGAAATTTTGTCGGCAGCGCTTTGGCGCGGTGGGGCTGGCGGCGCTGCTGTTGGCAATTGTGCTGCTGCTTTGCCAGGCGCATCCGGCTGTCCAGATCGAACCAGCCGCTGCCACAGGCCCCCGCAGCGTTGCGGTCTGCGGCACACCTTTTGGGGTAAAAATGTTCTCTGACGGCGCGCTGGTGGTGGCTTTTGCGGATCGGTATTCCGCGTCTGGCCGGGAAAATCCCGCCAAAGAAGCCGGCCTGCGGCTGGGAGACCTCATCATCTCGGCAGCGGGCCGCCCTGTGCACAGCAACGACGACTTATCCGCCGCTCTGCAGACAGGGCAGGGGAGCGCGGTCACGATCCTCTACCGGCGCGGCGGGCATGAGTACACGGCCCAGCTGACCCCCTGGGCGGATGCTTCGGGGGTGTACAAGGCCGGGCTGTGGGTGCGGGACTCCAGCGCAGGCATCGGCACACTGACCTTTGTGGACCCGGTGGCGGGCACCTTTGCGGGGCTGGGACACCCGATCTCCGATGTGGACACCGGGGCGGATTTTACGCTGCTCTCCGGCGAGATCGTGCCGGTCACTGTCACCGGTGTGCGCAGCGCCTCACCCGGCACAGCCGGGGAACTGCGCGGGGAATTTTTATCGGACATTCTCGGCATCGTGACGGGCAACGATGCCACCGGCCTGTATGGTCGCTGGACCGCCCCGGCACAAAATGTCGGGACGATGCTGCCCATCGCCGCGCCGGGCGAGGTACACACCGGCGATGCCGAGCTGTGGACGACCCTCTCGGGCCGCACCGCCCAACATTACACCGTGCGCATTGAGCGGGTGGGCAGCGGCGGGCAGGATGCCAATCGCGACCTGACCCTGCGCATCACCGACCCTGCCCTGCTTTCCGCCACCGGCGGTATCGTGCAGGGGATGAGCGGTTCGCCGCTGGTGCAAGACGGAAAACTGGTGGGCGCTGTTACCCATGTGCTAGTGGGCACACCCGCAAAAGGATACGGAATTTTTGCTGATACGATGTTAAAAATGGCAGAAACGTATAATCAGTGATCTTACACTTCCTCAAACGCCTTCAGCCAATCCACCTCTTTATCCCGCACCGGTGCGCCCAGGGGGTCCTGGCCACAGCGGGCGCGGAACTCACCCAGCACGGCGGCGGGCATCAGCAAAGCTTTCTCGATCTCGGTCTGGAACACCAGTTTGGGGTTCTTGATCCGGGGATTTTTCATCAGTTCTTTCCAGTAGGTGTCGTAGTCCATCGTCACGGCCAGCGCCTCAAACAGCGGTGAAAGGTCGCCGTAACGGGCGATAACCCGGTTCAGCGAGCCGACAAACTGCATGTTGGCCTTGCCCTCGATCATGCCGTCGTCCTTGCCTTTGACGTTGCGGCGGCAGAAATAGGCGGTCATCTGCACGATGTCCTCCAGCGCTTCCTGCTGGCCGCCGGAAAGGCGGGATTTCAGGTTCTCATAATCGCTGAATTTTTCCAGCGCGGCGATCATCGCCTTTTTGGTAGCGGCGTCCTCAGACGTCAGCTGGGCGGGAGCAGCATCGGGCTCGGCCTCAACGAAATCCGCCTCCAGCAGGTCGGGCACCGGCGGGGCCTGGTTCTCGGTCGGCTCGGCGTCCTCATCCCGCAGTTCTTCGACCCCGATGCCCGCCACGTATAGGCGGTAATCTTCTAGGTCGTTCATGATGGACTTGTACAGGTAGGGCATGGGGGCACGCTTGGTGCGGGCCGTGGGAATGACCTTGGCCGCGTAACGGCTGGCCACGCCCTCAAACCAGCGGCGCAGGCCCTTGCAGTTGTCGATGACATTGTTCACGGTCTGGAAAAACACCGCGTTGCCGCCGTCGATCATCTTGTCGCTGGGGGCGCCGGCCATCCGCACCATCGCGTCGATAATGACATGTACGGCGTCCAGCTCCTCGGGGGCCAGCACCAGGGCCAGCTTATCCAGCTCGGCCTTCACACCCAACTCCTGGGCCATCAGGTCGGGTGTGGCTCCGTAGGAGTAGGGGATGGTCGTCTCGGGCACCGAGACATAGTCCAGGGTCAGAATGTTCGGATCATCGTCCAAAGTGCCTGTCTCAGCCACTTCCAGGGCGGTCGTTTTTTTGCGCAGACGCTTGCTGCGCAGTTTGGTGATCTCGTTTAGTTTCTGATCGGCCACCTGCTTATCCACCGGCTCGATGGTGACCGAGATGGCGATGACGCGCTGACGGTCTTTTTCGTATACGGCATAGTCGAAGAGGATGTCGGTCTTGCCGTTGATCTCACTTTTGGCTTTGTCCAGCACGGTGCGGCGCACGTGGGCCCAGTTGGACGCGTTGCAGTCCACCTGCTTTTTCAGCGTCTCGATGCTCCACACCAGCGGCTCGCCTTTTTTCTTCTTTTCGAGGTAGAGGTTCTGGTAGCTCTTGCACAGCTCGTAAATCTTGATGCTGTACTGGCTCTTCATCGGCAATGTGTAGGTGATGTTCATTGTCGTGTAGAACTCTTTGAGCTGGATCAGGTGTGGTTTTAAGGATTGGTCCAGCGTCAGCACGATCTTGCCGGTGCCCTCATCGATGGTGGCGCTGCTCAACCAGCGGAACATCGTGATTTTTTGCGTACCGGCCAACCGGATCCACTGCACCTTGGCGTTGGCGATATCCTCGATGTTTTTCTTGACCTGTTTGTACATCGAGCCATTGTGCGGGTCCACGCCGCAAAGTTTCAAGAATTCGTAAATCGACATCTCGTACCGCGGCAGCTCGGTATCCGACGGCTTGATCATAGCGAAAATGTGCAGCATCAGCTTTTGTTGGCTCAGCGTCAGGCTGTACATGGCATTCTGGATCAGGTCGTTGGATTTGCGCACAATGGTCTGGTTGCCCCGGGCGCTGTAGGTAGCGACCGGGGTCAGAGCCTCGTCATTGGTCCGTGGGGCGTTTGACTGTTTTTTGGGTGCCATAGTGTTACCTCTGTTTTTCCCGCAGCTATGCTTGGCTGTGCCAAAATGGGTGTTTTGGCGCACAGCCTACGACGGTAATGCTAATAATAGCAGATTGTGCTTCATTCGTCAATTATTGTAATAGTCAGCACATTTTGATTTTTCCGCAAAAATCCTGTATCCGTCGGTCTTATCTCTTTATGCTTTTAGTTTTTTTTATTTAGATATAAGGTAAAGCTGTGCTGCCGATAACAACCGAAATGTGCGCAGAATAACAAGTGCATTGTGCCGAGAATAACTACAAATCTGTGCCCGGAACAACAATATGCGGGGGATAACAACCCTACTTGGGCACAAAATGGGGGCTATGCGGCAAAATGTGCGCGGAATAACAATCACTCGGGGCGGCGAAAGATTTTGCGGAGGGCAGACAGGCAATTTGGAATTGTGCCGCGGATAACAACAGGGGGACCACAGTTGTTATTCACAGCATAAATTGCCGCAAAAAATATTTTTGCTGTGCGATAGTGGGCGGAGAAAAGTGGAAAGGATTTTTAAGATTTTGGAAATGTGCGCTGGATAACAACGTGGAGGATGAGAATTTTTTTGAGGGGGACGCGGAGAGGATTTTGCCGGCCAAGTTGTATTTGCCTGGGCTGTTGGCGGATACGCAATTTGGAAACCGAATGAAAAACACTGTACATAGAATTGTGCTGTGGATAACAACCCAGCATTTTCTTTGTCTGCTGTGGTGGATACGCGGGGAAAGCGGCGGTAAACCGTAAAAATGTGCAAACAATAACAACTGCTGATAGAAAACAAAAAATCAGCGGTATTGCGATAAATACGGGCACATCGGCAATGAGAAAATGTGCGCTAAATAACAATCCTGCGTGCAAAATCCTGGAAAACAGCCTGCGGGCACGCCCCGCTTTAAAATGTGCAGCGAATAACAACCCCAGCCAACGGGGCCGCCGCAGCCTGTTGCACACCCAATTGTGTTGTCAATAACAACCCTGTGCGGAAAAGGATGCCCTGGGAATTGTGCCGCCAATAACAACAGCTGCCTTTCGCCTTGGGAGCTGCTGACTGCAGGAAAATGTGCGGACGATTCCAACAGGCCACACAGCCCCAAAGCCCGGGCCAGACCCACCCCTCAAAAAGGAAAATGTGCGCTGAATAACAACCCAGCCTGGGTATATGCCTAAACCCCGCCCCGCCGAATTGTGCCGCGAATAACAATACCCGCCTGGGCCGCCCACCAGCCGTTTGAATTTGAAAGTGACCCGCAAGCGAAATCATAAGAAACCATAAATTGTGCCGCCGATAACAACCTCAAAATCTCTCAATCGGCCATGCCCTCACCGGTAAACTGTGCCGTGAATAACAATAGTAAGCAAAAGCCAGGCCAGTTGTTATCGGCCGCACAATTTATATTTTTTTTGCGGGAATCACAGGCAAATTACAGGCAGAAAAATTTTTTATAAGATAGTAACCCGCCAACTACCCCCACAAAACTACCCTATAATTTTTTCTCGGGTACTTTTCTGCACCGCAGTCTGGGCTGCGCCCACCGCAAATTATGCCGTGGATAACAACCATTCCTGCAAAATGTGCTGCCGATAACAACACGCACCTATCATATAAAGGTAGAAATACGCATCTGCACAGCGGAAAGCGGGAAAATGCCGGGACCATAAAATTTCCAGCAAGAAAACCGCCCAACATGGTAAATTGGAAAAACTGGAAAATTAATGGAAACAAATAACAGGGCCGAAAAATGTCTGTATTTTTAGAAAATGACGGCAAATCTAAGGAAAATGACGAATTGTGTCGAACGAAAATAGCGGGAATCGCTGAAAAAAATGGGAAAACCTCTTGCGATGAATGGAAAAATATGGTAAAATTTCCACAGTAAAGAGAACGACGGGCAAACACCACAGCGTGCGGCACCTGTTCATTGTATGGAGGAAAGTTGACGATGGATAAGATCAAGTTTGTTATGACCAATACCAGCGACATCGTGACGGAAGTCTGCCGCGAAGCGCTGGAAGCCAAAGGCGTGACCGTGATGGTGTGCGACAAAAACGGCACCGCCGCCCTGGAGACCCTGCTGGCCGTCCACCCCCAGGCCTGCCTGCTGGACGCCTTCATGCCGGACCTGGACGCCATCACCGTCAAGCAGCGCTACGAGGAAAAGAACAGCAGCGGCGTACATACCACCTTCTTTGTCACCGGCGCGTTCCAGAGCGAAGAAGTCGAGCAGGACCTCTTAGATAACGGCTTCTCGTTCTTTTTCGTGAAGCCGTTCGATGAAAACGTGCTGGTCAGCCGGGTACTGCGTGCCGCCGGCGGTGCCAGCCGCCCGCAGCCGGTCTCGCTGGATTCCGATGAGCTTACCGTCACCGAGATCCTGCACCAGATCGGCGTGCCGGCCCACATCAAGGGCTACCAGTTCCTGCGGGATGCCATCCTGCTTACCACCGCCGACCACGAGTACATCAACGCCGTGACCAAGCGTCTCTACCCTGAAATCGCCAAGCGCAACGGTACCACGGCCAGCCGCGTCGAACGTGCTATCCGCCATGCCATCGAGGTCGCTTGGGACCGCGGCGATGTGGACACTCTGAACAGCTACTTCGGATACACCATCCACAACCTCCGCGGCAAACCCACGAATAGTGAGTTCATCGCGATGATCGCCGACAAGATCCGCCTGGACAAAAAGCGGAGAGCATAAGGCCGCATAAACCCCGCCACTATCCGCAAAACCGGCATTTTGTGGCGGACGCTGCAAACCGATAAACTCGCGGATTCATCGCTATGGAATTATGAATTCCGTCATGTTGCCCAATAAATTATTCTGAATCAAACCTATAAACTTCCTGTGTTGGTTGGGTCCCTCACACCCGGCAAATGCAGGAGGTTTTTCTTTATGTATCAGTACGATGTGGAAACATTTATGTGTGCTTGTGACCGTAAAGGTTTAGCGGCAAAAACAATGAAAAGCTATGAGCAGACGTTGCGGCTATTTGGCCTGTTTTTAGCATAGCGTGGAATAACCCAGACAGAAGAGATACGGCATAGAAAGTACGATAGGTGTGCCGATGCGCGCCATCAAGCGGGGGATCGGCTCTACCGCCATCGGGTTTTGAGATTGTTTTTCCATAGGTTCCTCCTAAAAAATACAAAAAAATAAACGAGCAGCAGGAACTGGATTTACGCAGTTACGCTACTCGTTTATTTTTATAATCGCAAATTTTTGGGAAGAATGCAAACATTTTTATACAGAAAAGTGGCAGCTTATACAAATACAACACGGCAAATTTGGCCGATTCAACAAGGATTTTGGAGCGTTTTTCAAATGATAGGGGAGAAGTGGTATGATTGTCCTAACCAGATAAACAGGCCTTGCTGACCAAGGGAATGTTTGAAAAGTTCATCGGCTATGGCAGTATACCGAAAAGCGCAATCTGCCTCCCAAGGGCGGCGCCTTCGGCAACAAGAAAAAGCATTGTAGGGAACTGGTGGACATCACCGCAAAGGAAATCAAGGACGAGGGGATCTGAAGCAGACACAGCGGTCAATGCCCCTGCACATAAATTTTACACAGCTTTTACCGCAGGTATGTTGTATTTTTGTGCAAAAGCGCGTATGGTGGTATACATTGGGCCGCTGCCCTGCACTACAAATTTTGGAGTTGAACTGCCATGACCTATAAAGAGATACGCGCCAACGAGGAAGTGAACGCCCTGCTGGACAAAGGCAACAAAAACCTGGGGCTGCTGGGGTTTACCGACCACTCGCAGGCGCACTGCATCCATGTGGCCGACACAGCCGGGCATATTTTGAAAAAGTTCGGCTACGATGCCCATGACATTGAGTTGGCAAAAATCGCAGGATATATGCACGATATCGGCAACGCCGTCAACCGCGCCCACCATGCTGAGTACGGCAGCCTGCTTGCTAATGAAATTTTGCGTGGCAGCGATCTTTCTGTGCAAGACCGCATCACGATCGTCTCGGCCATCGCCAACCACGATGAATCGACGGGCGGCGCGGTGGACGCAATCTCGGCGGCACTCATCATCGCCGACAAGACCGACGTTCGTCGCAGCCGGGTACGCCAGAAGCCCAAGGCTGCGTTTGACATTCACGACCGGGTCAACTACGCCGTCACCGACCAGACGCTGAAAATCAACACGGATAAGCGCGTTATATCGCTGAATTTGCAGCTTGACACGGGGATATGCTCGATGTACGAATACTTTGAGATATTTTTGGGGCGCATGATGATGTGCCGCGGCGCTGCGGAACTGCTGAACGCGACCTTCAAGCTGACCGCCAATGGGGCAAAGGTGCTGTAAACTGACATAAGACTCCCCTTACCGGAAACGGCAGGGGGTGAATTTTGTGCAGGTGTCATTTTTACATAGCCGCCCGGTTTTGCAAATAACGTCGATACGGTCGTTACGGGGAAAACAAGCAGACAGTCATCACTTTTTCCGCGTGGCAATGTCCTGAAAGCAGAAATAGTCCGGTTGGTGGCGGGACTGGGTGTACTCAAACAGCAGACCGGCGGCGTTGAAAGTCTGGTTCACGACGACGGCCACGCAGCCATAGGTGCCCATGTCCAGCAGCTTTTCGTCGCGGGCGGTGGCGTGTTCCACCGTGATGCGGCGCTTGCTGGTGATGATTTGCATTCCCAGTGTGTTCTCAATGTAATCGTAGATTGAGCTGGCCGCGATCTGCGGCGTCAGGCCGGGGACAAACTCCTTTAAAAAGTAGTTGACGTCGAGAATCAGCGCTTTGCCGTTGAGATACCGCACGCGTTCAATACTCCATAGCTCATCCCCAACCGAGAAACCGCTCTTGGCGGCAAAGCACTCATCGGCGATGACAGTATCAAACTTCGTGACCTTCGTCACGGCGCGAAGGCGGTTGCGGCGGGCGGTTTCTTGAAACGTCTCGATGCCGCCGATGGTAAACGTCGTTTTGCCCACCGGCTGGTAGATGACCCGCACGCCGCGCCCTTGCATGGCCTGCACATAGCCATCGTCCACCAGCTCCGCCAGCGCGCGGCGCACCGTGTTGCGGGAGCAGTCGTATTCCTCGATCAGGGTGTTTTCGCTGGGCAGCAGCGATTGATAAGGGTAATCCTGTGCTTCAATGCGCTTTTTCAGGCTGTGGTAAATGCCCTCATATTTTGCCTTTGGCATGGTGTGTACCTCGCAACTTGTTCAAACATTTGTTTTAGTATACCGTCTTTTCGGCCAAATTTCAAGTGGGAAAGTTGTGGGCAGTGCCGAAAATCAGCGCTCTGCGCCACTTTTTTGGAAAATTGCCTTGACTTGTATAAACAAGTCTGCTATCCTGTGGCTGTAAGCAAAACTTGTATAAACAAGTTTGATAATGCCCGCTCTACCGGGCAAAAGGAGGAAAACATTATGGGTAAATACGAACAGGACGCGCGGCTGCTGCTTGAGTACGTCGGCGGCAAAGAGAACATTGCGGCGGTGTCTCACTGTGTATCGCGTATGCGCTTTGTCCTCAACGATCCCGCCAAGGCGGACGTTGCCAAAATTGAAGCACTCAAATCCGCCAAGGGCACCTTCACGCAGGCAGGCCAGTTCCAAGTCATCATCGGCAACACGGTCAACGATTTCTACAATGATTTCATCGCGGTCTCCGGCATCGACGGTGTCTCCAAGGAGGCTGTCAAGAGCGCGGCCAAGCAGAACCAGAACGCCCTGCAAAAAGTTATGAGCGTGCTGGCCGAGATCTTCGCCCCGCTGATCCCTGCCATCATTACGGGCGGTCTGATTTTGGGCTTCCGCAACTGCATCGACAGCATCTATTTCTTCAATAACGGCACTCAGACCTTGTGCGATATCAGCCAGTTCTGGTCGGGCGTGGACAGCTTCCTCTGGCTGATCGGCGAGGCCGTTTTCCACATGCTGCCGGTCTGCATCTGCTGGTCCGTCACCAAAAAGATGGGCACGACCCAGAGCCTGGGCATCGTCCTCGGCCTGACGCTTGTTTCCGGCCAGCTGCTGAACGCCTACGCTGTCGCGTCCACGGCAGCGGCAGATATCCCCAAGTGGGATTTCGGCTTCTTCACCATCAACATGATCGGCTACCAGGCACAGGTTATCCCTGCCATGCTGGCCGCGTTCACGCTGGTGTATCTGGAAAAATTCTTCCGCAAGATCTGCCCGCCGGTCATCTCGATGATCGTTGTACCGTTCTGCTCGCTGGTCCTGTCCGTCATCGTCGCTCATACCATCCTTGGCCCCATCGGCTGGAAGATCGGCTCCGTCATCTCTGATGTTGTCTACGCTGGCATTTCCGGCTCCTTCCGCGTGGTCTTTGGCGCAATCTTCGGCTTTGTCTACGCCCCGCTCGTCATCACCGGCCTGCACCACATGTCCAACGCCATTGATATGCAGCTGATTGCCGACTTCGGCGGTACGATGCTGTGGCCGATGATCGCGCTGTCCAACATTGCCCAAGGTTCCGCAGTCCTCGGCATGATTTACTTACAGCGCAAAAATGCTGACGCCCAGGAGGTCAACGTACCCTCCTGCATCTCCTGCTACCTCGGCGTTACCGAGCCCGCTATGTTCGGCGTCAACCTCAAATTCCACTTCCCGTTCATCTGCGGCATGATCGGCTCGGCCATCGCGGCAGCTGTCTGCGTGGCTACTTCCACCACGGCCAACGCCATCGGCGTCGGCGGCATCCCCGGCATTCTGTCCATCCAGCCTGCCTATATGTTCAGCTTTGCGCTGTGCATGGTCATTGCCATCGTTGTGCCCTTTGTGCTGACCGTCAGCGTCGGCAAAAAGAAAGGCATTGCCTGATTTTGTGAGGTGTGTACCATGAATGATTTTAAAGATAAAGTTGTCTACCAAATTTACCCGAAATCCTTCATGGACTCGAACGGTGACGGCTTCGGCGATTTGAAGGGCGTCACCGCGAAACTGGACTACCTCGCCGACCTGGGCGTTGACTATCTCTGGCTGACGCCGTTCTTCCCCTCACCTCAGCGCGACAACGGCTACGATGTGGCTGACTACCGCGCCGTGGACCCGCGCTACGGCACGATGGAGGATCTGGAGGAGCTCATCCGCGAAGCAGACAAGCGCGGCATCGGCCTGATGCTGGACATGGTGTTCAACCACACCTCCACCGAGCATGAGTGGTTCAAAAAAGCACTGGCAGGCGACAAAAAGTACCAGGACTATTACATCTTCAAGGACAGCACGCCTGACCGTTACCCGACGAACTGGGTGTCGAAATTCGGCGGCCCCGCGTGGGAATACGTGCCGTGCCTTGGCAAATGGTATCTGCATCTTTACGACGTCATGCAAGCCGACCTGAACTGGGAGAACCCCGCCGTGCGGGAGGAAATGGCCGACATCCTGCGCTTCTGGAAGGCGAAAGGCATCAAGGGTTTCCGTTTCGACGTCATCAACGTCATTTCCAAGCCCAAATTTTACGAGAATGACTACGAGGGCGACGGCCGCCGCTTCTACACCGATGGCCGCAACGTCCACAAGTACCTGAAGGAGCTGGTCGCCGCGGGCGGCATCGACGGCATGATCACGGTGGGGGAGATGTCCTCCACCACGCTGGAAAACTGCATCGGCTACACCGCTGAGGGCAACCACGAGCTGACGATGTGCTTCAATTTCCACCACCTGAAGGTCGACTACAAGGACGGGCAAAAGTGGGAATTGAGGGAGCCTGATTACCTCGCCATGAAGAAACTGTTCCAGACCTGGCAGGAGGGGATGCAGGCCCACGGCGGCTGGAATGCGCTGTTCTGGTGCAACCACGACCAGCCCCGTGCGGTCAGCCGCTTTGGCAGCGACACGACCTACTGGAAGGAAAGCGCCGAGATGCTGGCGGTGGCCATCCACTTTATGCGCGGCACACCGTACATTTATCAGGGTGAGGAGCTGGGCATGACGAACCCGCACTTCACGAAAATCGAGCAGTACCGCGACGTCGAGAGCCTCAACTACTACAAAATTCTGCGCGAACAGGGTAAAACCGAGGCGGAAACACTGGATATCATCGCCCAGCGCAGCCGCGACGACAGCCGCACCCCGATGCAGTGGGACGCGAGCGAGAACGCCGGGTTTACCACCGGTACGCCGTGGATCGGCATTGCCGACAACTACAAGGCCATCAACGCCGCTGCCCAAATGGACGCCCCGGATTCCATCCGCAGCTTTTACAAAACGCTGGTGGCCCTGCGCAAGAAAATGCCGGTCATCAGTGCGGGAAAAATCGAGTTCTTGTATCCCGACAACGCGGATTTGTTAGCCTATCGCCGGTACGACGGCGAGACGGAATTGCTGGTTCTCTGCAACCTGCGGGAGCGGGAAATTGCCAAGCCCCTGCCCGTAGGCTGGACCGATGCCGAGAAACTGCTGGGTAACTACCCCGACACCGCCGACACGCTGCGCCCCTATGAGTGCGTAGTGCTGAAAAAGTGAAGGCTGCCGTATTATGGCAATACCGCATAATTCTAAGTGCCGATACGGCGAGCGAGGTGCGGCAGATGCTAAGCCAAAAGCGCAGATAATACTTTGTGTATTATCGAGCATTTTGGCAACGCAGATGCCGTGCCGCAGCCGCTGGAGCGGTGCTTAAGCCGTCAGGCGGGAATTGTGCGGTGTTGCCTTATCTTTTCGCTATTGGGAGTTGACCGTATCCTTTGCGATAGTAATCTCATAGTGAGCAAGAAAAAAGCACTTTCCCTTATTTGCAATGGATATCTACAATACATCCATCGTTGTACTGCCGGAAACCGGCAGCATCGGCACTTGGCCGTTTATGACGGCTGGCCTGCTGCTGACCGGCACCGCCCTGGCCCTGCTGCTGAAAAAGCGCAAGACCAACAACTAAAATCATCCCCCGCAGTGCGACCCACCGAAAAGGGCTCCTGTGGGGGATTTTTGGCAAAAGGATATTTTAAGAAGCTACCAGAGTGTACGTTACAGATGTGATCGGCGAAACTTATAAGCACTGGCAAACCGGCGTGGTACTGATCAACGCAGGCACGGGTACGGGCAAAACAACCTTTGTTGTAAAAGAACTGAACGAATGGGCTGAAATTACGGGTACAAAGATTCTGTATTTATGCAATCGCAGCGCGCTGAGAAGCCAGGTGGTTAAGCAGGCCGAGGCAGAAGAGAAAGCAAAAACATTGAATGATGATGCACCGGACGACGACATTGGCGAGGAGCATCTGGATATATGGACCTATCAGGCGCTGGAAAAAATGAAGCTGTATCATCCCGAAGAATTGGATGCGTTTCTGCAGAAGTACAGATATATTGTGGCGGATGCAGATCGTCAACTTTGCGGCGTTCTATGGCCTGCTTATACACATCCGTGTTGATATGTGGTTCTTTCAGAAATATCAGATTTACGTTTACGCCCTGCTGGAATAGCTGCTCATACAGAGCACTGCCTTCATCGGCATTGCGGCTCATACGGGAAACAGTGTCAAAGATGACCGTATCACTGGGCTGGATGCAGCTTTAGCGCGGCTTGTCTTTCCGGCGACAAAATGCTATACTCGAAGTATGTTCTAATAATAAGATATGTTCTAATAATAAGAAAAGAGGAAGAAACATGGATTTTGTAAAGCGCTTTAACTTGACGCCTCATGTGGAGGGCGGCGCGTTCCGCGAACTGTACCGCGATGGCGAACGCGCCAAGGAGCGACCCGCGCATGGTGTGATCTACTATGAACTGGGTCAGGGCGAAGCCTCGCAGTTTCACACGCTGGATGCAGACGAGTATTGGTTCTTCCACGCCGGCTCCACCCTGGAACTGTGGGAAATCGACAACGCCAAGCTTACAAAATACAAGCTGGGGCTGGAAGACGGCGCCGAGCCATGCGTGCTGATGAAAGCTGGTACGATCTTCGGAGTGAAACACCTTTCTCCAGCGGATGAGGCGACCCTTGTATCTTGTGTCACGGTGCCAGAGTTCACCTACGACCACTATCGCATCTGCGAACGTGAAGAAGTCGTAACCCTTTGCCCTGCTGCAGGGGAGTTCTATAATAAATAAGGAAGTTGTTATCCAGCACACAATTGCCCAGCAGCCCCCTCTGCGACAAGGGAGAGGCCGTGTGTTTCTACCTCTTACCCCTACACTTGGTGCCGCATTTGCACAACACCACAATATACACCTTGCCCAAAAGTGCAATAAAAACTTTGTCAAAAAAACCGAAAAAAGTGCTTGACAAAGGTCGTGCTCCTTGCTATAATAATCAAGCTGTCTCGCGAGGGGGACAGCCGCTAAAGCTTGTAACTACGGCTTGTATGGCGATTTTGAAGCCGAAAGGCTTCAAAAAATATCGAAAAAAGTTCTTGACAAAAGAACTTTTATGAGATATAATATACAAGCTGTTACGGAACAAGTGACAGCGCAGCAGGACCTTGAAAATTGAACAAAACTGAAACTTGTGGAACCTTGAACGTGGGTTTGGAAACCCACGATAAACAATTCCAAATTTACAAGTAATTCATACAGGACGCAAGCGATTGTGTCTGAGTGATTACAGAGATTTAACGCTTTTAAATGGCGATTAAATACCATTTATAAAGAGTTTGATCCTGGCTCAGGACGAACGCTGGCGGCGCGCCTAACA
>ERZ780203.1646-NODE-1646-length-14996-cov-3.411619_pt1 | contig 14996 bp, 13 predicted proteins | sample MGYA00511168_ERZ780203 | MGnify/ENA primary metagenome ERZ780203 (study PRJEB29588, sample SAMEA2156577) | human gut metagenome | biome: human gut; feature: human-associated habitat; material: faeces | place: Denmark | collected 2008/2010 ...
GTTCTCCCTTGGCCACTGTCACGGCCAGCCACAGAGCTAACCAGGACTTGCCCACCTTTGGGGAGCCTGCCAGGATGTGCAGGCCCTGCGCAAGCAGGGTGTCCACCACAAAATTGGGCGAGTGCAATGGCTGGCTCATCAAGGTTGCTCCATCCACTGTGCGGAGCGGCGCGTTGTTTTTTCTCACGGTCAATTCCTCCTTATTTTGAATATGAAAAGCGCCCACCTCAGTGAGCGCTTCCGGGAAAGGTATTTTTCCTTTCACTTGATTATTCTGGGAGTTTTGATAAAATGAGAATATCACAAGACAGGCCCAAAATGGATATAGGACAGGAGGGGGACACATGCCGCTGGGGATCAAGCAGAACAACAACCTGCTGTACCTCACACTGGACGTGTGGCAGGATTTAGTTTTTCTGAACGAGCAAGCCTATCCCGCCGGATATTTTGCGGCCAATATCATGAATCAGGATCAGTCAACCCTTCAGGCCCTGATCCATTACGGCGGTGCCATCAGTAAAGAGGCGGAAGCACTCCTGGACGCAGATCGGGACACCTTTGCCCGTCTGCTCCCACAGGTGCGCTCGGATGTCTCCGCCCTGCTGGATGTGCTGTGGACATACCCGCCCTTCTGCTTCCTGGACAAGTCTGGAGAACTGGAGGTGCTGGATCAATATTGCCGCGAGAACATGGTGGATGCCCTGATGTCGACCGAGGCCCCGTATCGGGATTTTTTCTTGCACTACCTGGCCGCCGCCTTTGCCATCCCCCTGGGGATCTATCATTTTGTTGTAGCGGCGGACTACTTTGAGCGGGGATATCTCTACCGGCTCAAGGAGCGGAACGAGACCTTCTTTGCCATTGCTGCCCACGACTGTTTCACCAGCGACGACTTCTGGCATGTGATGGACACCCTCCCCTTGCCGGATATTGAAAAATTTACGGTGTCCCCAGTCATGGAGTCCACATACATCTTTGCCAGGAATCCTACCCAGAAAGAAAAGATGGTGTTTGTCCAGCGCATCCGCTTTCACAGGATCATGTCGTTCTACTGCTTCGACTTGATGAACGGGCTGCATCACGGCCACGCTCCCTGCGTGTGTCAGAACTGTGAGCGGTATTTTCTTACCCGCAGCGGACATAAGCCAAAATACTGCAGCGGCATGGCACCCCAGGACAGCCGCCTGACCTGCCGACAGTACGGCGCCATGATGCACCAGAAGGAGCAGAACAAGCAGCACCCCGTCTACCGCCTGTTCAGCACCCGCACCAACACCATCCGCAAGCATCATCAGAGAGGAAAAATCTCCGATGAGCTGCGGCGGGAAGCGCTGTATCTCGCGGAGACCTATCGGGACCGGGCGCTTATGGACAACGACTATGCCGCTGGAGACTATGTCCACGACATGGAGCAGGAGACGCTTTATGCTCAGGCGAGAGCGCGGCTTGCCCAGGAGGACAAGCCATGAGCATGTACCTCTGTGACGCTCCCTGCCTCAGCAACGAGGAACTTGCCCGGCGCATACAGGAAGGCAATCCAGAGGCCGCTTCACTTCTGTTTTCCCAAAACGAGGGATATCTGACCATGCTGGCCATAAGCTACTGCGAGCAGTTTTCTCAGGATTTTCTGGTGGACGATCTCAAGCAAGAGGGTGCGCTGGCACTGCTGGAGGCGGCACGGCGGTTTGAGCCATCCATGGGAACCAGGCTGCTGACCTACGCCACGCCCGCCATTGAAACGGCCATGAAGGACTGCGCTGCCCAAAGTTCTTTTTCTCTGTCACTCCCGCTGGACCGCTACTACCAACTGCGCCAGGTGGCGTTCCTCTATGCCACACACGAGCAGGACACCGAAGCAGATCTTCTGACCGCCATTCAAGAGAAGTTGGAAGTTTCCGTCAAAGTGGCCAAGCGTCTGCTGGAGGAATACCACACCGTGTTCCAGATCGAGTCCCTGGGTGAGCGTGTCTTTGATATTAGTTTTGGCGGTGATCCCGCCAGAGCCTATGACCATTTCATGCGCCGGACGCTGCTTCTCCAGCGCATGGTGGAGGTGCTCAAGCCCAGAGAACTGAATTTGGTGCGCTGTTATCTGGGGATCGGCCAGCCCAACGAGCAGGGCATGACCTTTCAGGAACTGGCTATCCGGCTGAACTACAACGGCCCCAGCGGGGCGGAGAAGGCGTATAAGAGCGCCGTCCGGAAACTGAGGAAACAGTTGAACGGTGGTGCTTACGGTCAGTGGCTCTCTATCCAGAAAGCGATTCAAGCTGCACGCCGGGAGGCCAGCAGAGAGATAGGATACCGTTCACCCCAGTCCACATGGCTGTATGAACAGGAGCTGATTCGGGATTTTCTGTGCAAGACTGCGGCGTTAAGTCGTGTGCATCAAATTCTGCACACAGCAAATGAGGGGGACCCAAAAGGGTAATCAAAAAGCAACTGGGAGGGACCGGAAATTCCGGTCCCTCCCAGTTTTGTTGGTTTTATCTCATTGCGCGATGCTTATGCCAGCTCCCGCCACAGGAAGGTCACGGCCTGAGCGCGGGAGACCGCCGCATCGGGGCTGAAGGTGGTGCCGCTGGTACCGTTGGTAATACCGTTGGCCACAGCCCAGGTTACAGCATTGACATAGTAGGCGTCAGCAGCCACATCGCTAAAGCTGCTGCCGGACACCACCGGGGAACCGGCAGGCCCCCGCCACTGGAAGGTGACCGCCTGGGCGCGGGTCACGGGGGCATCCGGGCTGAAGGTAGTTGCGCTGGTGCCAGTAGTCACACCGTTGGTAACCGCCCACAGCACCGCGTCATAATAGTAGTCGCTGGTGCTCACATCAGTGAAGGGATTCGCACCGGTGATCTCGGGGGAACCGTAAGCTCTCCACAGGAAGGTCACCATCTGAGCACGGGTCACAGTGACATTGGGACCGAAGGTAGTGGCACTGGTACCGTTGGTCACACCGTTCTCCACAGCCCACAGCACCGCATCATAGTAGTAATTGCTCTCGGAAACATCGGTGAAGGGGTTGATGGGTTCCTCGACGGTCTTCTTAAAGGAAGCCTCGACCTCCACACGAGAGCCGGGCATCTTGAAGGTAAACTTATTGTCATCCTTCTTGGTGAGCTTGATGGAATCGCCGTCCTTGTTGGTGACGATCAACTTATCCAACTCATAACCCTTGTCAGGTTTCACGGTGATGGTCACAGTGTCGCCTTTATCAGCACGGCTGGGGCTTACGCTGATCTTGCCGCCGGTGGTGCGATCCACGGTGACTTGGTAGTCGCCGGAGGGCTCAGTGGTGCCGCCGCCCTGGTTGATGTAGTTCCACCGGGCCACCAGGGTCACATTGCCGGTCACCTTGTAAGAATCATTATGACCGCCGACCCGAGAGTCGTTCAGATACCAGCCCAGGAAGTTGTAGCCGGAACGGGTGGTAGTGGGCAGAGAGATAGAATTGTTCTTTGCCACGACCTGAGTTGCGACAGCACTGCCGCCGTTGCTGTTGAAGGTAATGATGGCGATTGTGCTGGAATCAACAAAGTCGCTGATATCTGCATTGGGGAAGGTACCGCCGGTAATGGTGATTTTGCCGTTGCCGTTATTGGATACCTGACCGGTTACAGAGCCGCCGGTGACGGTGACAGAGGCAGCTTTCTGATTGATTACATCACCGTTAATGACAGCAGTTTCAGAAATTTCAAGTTTGCCTCCGGTGTAAGCGTCTGTCAGCACAATATCACCATTCAGCGTGCCGCCGCTAATGTTGACGTCACCGCTATGGGTAGCTCCGCCCATGGTGGTCAGCACCGGCGCACCGGTGGTGGAGGTAAAGGTGCCTCCCTTAATCTCCAGTTTGCCCGTATCAAGAGTGCTGTCTGCAAAGCCGTTGAGAATGACGCTGTTAACGCCAGGCTCTGTGACAGTGAAGTCACCACCGGTAATGGTGGCAGTGTTCCAGTTAAGAACAACAGCTTGGGATACGTTGGAGAAACGACCGCCGTTGATCTCCAGTTTGCCGCCGTCGTCATTCTTTACGGTATTCAGGCCGCCGGAGAAGCTGCCGCCGTTGATGGTGAGAGAGGGATTTGCTGCATTGGTTCCAAGGACATATCCCGTGGAAGCATTGCCGCTGTTATAGTTCTGATAGCCGTTTTCAATCATGCTGGAGAAATGACCGTTCTGTGCCACAGTAACGCCATCGTTGATGGTCATGGTACCGTGGTTCACGATAGCATAATAGGAGTTTCCGCCAGCATTTTCGCTGTTCTGGCCGTTTTCCTTGCTGCGGTCATACTTGCCGCCATTAAGGGTGGCAGTACCGTTATTCAGGATCGCCGCGCGTGCGTGGGACACATTGTCTACAAGACCGCCGCCCACGCTGTCCTGCACGGTGAGGTTGCTGCCCAGGGTAACGGTAATAGTGTGGCTTCCTGCATTATTGGTGAGTGTCTTACCGTTCAGTTCCAGCAGAACGGTCTTGCCGGTGGGGATCGTGACGCTCTCTGTCATGTTATCCAGCAGGGTGATAGTGCCGGAAGTCACAGAACTCATTGCATCGATGGCGTCCGCGATGGTGTTGTAGAAAGACACCTTGCCGTCCGCTACCAGACCTACCTTGCCGCTGGCAGCTACATAGTCAGAAAAGTGGGTGACGTCCCAGGTGATTACTCCGTTTTCAAAGGCGGCATTCATGTTTTCCAGACTGCCGTCTTCCCGAACATAATAAATAGGTGCTTCAGCGGTTGCTTTTACAGCGACAGTAATCTTGCCGCTGGCATTATCTGCGGAGTAGACATTCTCGCCATCCGCCTGAGCTGTGAGCGTATACACAGGATTTGTTTCTGTGCCGCCCTTTGTGAGGCCGAGGGTTACATTCTTCCCGTTGGCGTTTTGAGTAATATCTGCCCAAGCCTCCTGGCTTACAGTCAGGACGGCAACATCGGTAGTGATTGCTATCTCATAGTTGGTAGAGGAGACGCTTGTCAGGGCGTCGCTGGCGATTTCGATGGAGGTATGATTTACAGCAGCGTTCTGGGAGCCATCACTTCCTGTAGCGACATTGATTTCGATGGTAGAGCCGCTGGTGTCGACGTTGTCACCATTTTCAGTAGAGGGATTGAAGGTGCCGCCTACGGTGCCGGAAGAGGTGCTTCCGCTGGCGCTGGAATCAGCTTCCATGCCGTCCTTAGACACTACAACATACTTGCTGCCGTCCTGCTTTGTTGTGTATCCGGTGGCGCAATAATCTTTCACGTCGGTAGTGAAGGTGCCGCCGGTGATGGTCATAATGGGTTTGCTCGGGCAACTGTCAGCACCGGTACCATAGCAGTATACATCAACACTGCCGGAAATTGTGTTTTCCGCGGAATTCTGGATACTCATAGTAGGAACTTGATCCGCATAGCTGGTACCCAACCAGTGCATCAAATCCAGCGCAACCAAATTTTCATACGTTCCACTGATGTTGACATCTTTTAATACGGTATCGCCATAATTGCAGGAGATAATATATTGGGTACGATTATTGCCAATCAGATCAATATTGTCCAGCGTGAGATTACAATAGTTTTGGATCAACATTGCGGTGTTTTGGCTGTCCGGAGCTACCGTAATGGTTCCGTTTTTCAGGGTAACAGTATTGTCCTTTTCCAGATGGAACGCCTGGCTTTCTGTTCCAGCAGAACCTACGGCCGGGTCCCCGGCAGTATAAGTATGGCCGCCAAAATCAATGGTCAAGTCAATGCCAGCATGGCCTTTGCTGTTGAACAGGCCGATGCCACACCCTTGCGCATCATTGAGAAGGGTAACGGTGCCGGTCTTGCCGGAGGAGGATACGACTGCCTCCACTGCTTCTGCCAGGGTCATGTAGTATTCGCCGTTGGCCTCTGCCACAGCCACATCTTCTATGGGGTGCACCGTGTAGGTCTTATCGCCGTCCTCAGTCACGCTGATATAACCAGGAGCGCAGAAATTTGCAACAGGGTTCTCAGTCTTGCTGGCACCAGGGTCAAACCCTTCAAAAGTGCCACCCATAACAGTGAATTTGGCATTAGAATTATCGATTAGATTCAGGTGCCAACGAGTTCCGCCCCACTCAATCCCTGTGGAAAAAGTACCATCCTTAATTACAACTTCAGAGCTATCTCCTGCTTGAACGCAAGTTAGGACAGCGTGATAATTTCCGTTTTCAATAGTCAGCTTCGCGTTTCCTGCTACTCTAAAATTATATCCCAGTTCATCATTTGAACTATTATAGTAACCGTCTGTATAAGTAAACGAGCCATTACCAGTCACAGTTACATTTGCGGTACCATTAATATCAATAATTCCCACATCGTCGTTTGATTTACTCTGAACATAAGAAACAGTCTTGCCGTTTAGGTCAAGTACCACATTTCCTTCACTAATTTCAATGCCTTCATCAATGTTGGAATCTTTCAGCACCTTTACGGTATCTCCATCAATTGCTGCATTAAATGCATCTGCTAAGGTACCATAGTGAGTGTTTCCGATTGCTGCCACATGAGCGCAATCAGACTCAGTGCACTCTGTGCCCTCCGCCGCCAATGCCGTTACCGGCAACAGGCTCAGGAGCATGGCCAAGCAAACCAGCATGCTCCCAATCCGCGTTCGTACTTTGCTTCTCATTTTACTTCCTCCTAAGATTACATAAGTTATACTACCTTGCCTCGCAAGGTTGGGATAACAAATAGAGGAGCCGCGCTTTTGCTGCCTGGGCTGTATCCTCCGGCGATGCGCCTGTCAGATAAATCAATGCGTCATTCCACTCCCGGACATCCTCCTCACGAGGTGTCAACCGGTCCAGCCGTTGTGCCAGATACCGGCGCTGTTCCTGTGACAAAAACCGCAGATCGGATAAGTACTCACACTTCATTTGAATGGACAACAAGTCCAGCAGAGATTGTTCTACCATCACACCGACATGACCTCCTTTACTTCTGCCAGCATTTTTTCATAGCGTACCCGCCGTTTTCCGTTGACCACTCCGGCACAAACCGGACAGCCGTGCCTCTGCTTTCCGGCTCGGGAGTATATGGCAGCCTTCCAGACATGGCCCTCGGCGCAGAGCCACCAGACCTTTTTGTGGGAGCCTGCGGTTACCATTTGGGGCGTCAGCGAACCGTTTAGTGTGGGATGCCACTGCGCCGCGATTTCCGGCTCCATCGTAGACAGGTCGTTAAACCCGGCCAGGACTTTTTTCCCGGCACAGTAGGGACAACCGGAGTTCCGCATGGTCCGCATCCCCACTGCGGCCACATATTCATGTCCCAGGGGACAGCGCCACCAGATCCGCCGTTTGCAGGAGGGCGCGACCTGGGACGGCAGCAGAGAGCCATTTTTTGTAGGATGCCACTCCTGAGCTATCCCTGGAAATTGAGAGGCCATATCATTTTCTCCCGGCAGGATCACTCGCCCAGCGCAGACTGGACATCCAGTCCCGTCCAGGGTGCGGGACTGAATAGAAACACACCACTCGTGTCCTTTTTCGCACTGCCACCAAACTTTGCGTTTGGTGCCGAAGGTCACCTCTTGGGGCGTCAGTGTGCCATTTTTCGTAGGGTGCCATTCCTCGGCCAGTCTGGGAAACTGACTGGCCAGATCATTGACGCCTGGAGCCACAGCACGGTTGGCACACACCGGACAGCCGCAGCCATCTGTGCGGGAGTGGATGGTTGCACGCCACACATGGCCATGGCTGCACCGCCACCATACCTTTTTCTCACTTCCAGGCAGCACACACTCCGGCGTCAGCGGCAGATTTTTGGTGGGGTGCCATTCTCCTGCCAATTCCGGGAACTGACTGGCCAAGTCGGTTTCTCCGGGCCACGCAGCTCTGCCGGAGCAGTACGGGCAATCGGTGTGGCTGGAGGTGCGGTTGTTCACCGTTACCTGCCAGCGGTGGCCTTTTTCACACTGCCACCACACCTTTTTCGTGCTTCCGTAGGGAATGGTTTCAGGGGTAAGGGGAAGATTGGCCTGACGATCCCATTGGGCAAGCAATTCTGTACAGCCTTTCGCATGGCAGAAGGCAGATAAAGTCTCTCCCATATCACACATGTTCCGATTCCATAGGTTCAAGAGCAAATGGATGTTTTGTAATTTCCCGCAGGAGATACAGCAGTTCCAGGCCACTGCGAAAACATACCTCTTGATTGCCTTCCACACGCAGCGCTCCCTGCATGGTAGCGTGCTGACGGGTATAAATTCGAACGGATACCGTGGCCAGCACGCCTGGCTTAAATGACAAGGGATTTTGGAGCGGAGGCATCCTGCCGGAGTGCGGCCTTGTCTGCTCTTTGATGTGCCGTCTTGCCATCCAAGGCATTGGCTGTTCCGCCTGATCCATCATGGCATCCATGATAAAAAGCAGGTTATCCAGTCCGTGAAATGGAATCGGGGTAGATTGAAAAAAAGTCCACAAGCTGCCAATGGCCATATCGCTTTCCCAACGATCAAAGCATAGGATCATCGTTGCCGCATACTCTGGCCAGCGACCGCCGCTGCGTGGAAGATCATCTTCAAAAATACAGAACCGTTCTACATCCTTTGCGACGGCGTCCAAGTGGCCCACCCCCCTGGATTCACAGAATCGACATTCCGTCCCAACATCGACTACATAATGGAATAATACATCGTTATTATATCAGGCGTGGACACGAAAGACAAGGCATCTTCCAGATTTTGAGCGCAAAAACATAGGCCGCAAGCATAATCTGCATTTGCGGCCTGGATTCCTACGCCCTTTCGCCCTCTTTCCGAAAGAAAGACGGGCGATTTTTTATGCCCGTCTTTTCCATTTAGTAGAAAGAAAAGGAAAAGTTCTATTCAGAATGTCGATTCTGTGACTACGACACAAGCCCCAGCCGATCAATCTCCCTCTGGTGCTCTGTGCCGGAGGTAACCAGGTAGATGCGTGTGGTTTCGATGCTGCTGTGGCCCAACAGGTCAGCCAGTTTGGCAATGTCCCGGCAGGTTCGGTAGAAGACAGTGGCAAACAGGTGCCGCAAATTGTGAGGAAACACTTTCCCTGGCTCCACGCCTGCGTGCTTGCACAGCCCTTTCAGTTCCGCCCAGATCTGTCGGCGGCCAAGTTCCTTTCCGCTTTTGGTGCGAAAGATCGCGCCGGAGGCGGTTTTTTGTTTTTTCACATACTTCAGCAGCTTGCGACGGAGTTTTCCGGGGAGCAGGATGGTGCGGATCTTGCCTTTGAGAGCGATTTCTGCTTTGCCCTGTTGGACAGCTTCTACGGTGATATACGCTACTTCGCTGACCCGGATGCCGGTGGCTCCAATGGTCTCCACCAGAAGTCCCAGCCGTTCCTTTCCCAATTTGTGGGCCGTGTTCAGAAGACGCTGGTAGTCATCCTTCGTCAGCTCACGGTCGGCATCCCGAAACAGACGGCGCTGGATTTTCAGAAACTTCACCCGGCACTCCCGCAGGTCAAGGAACTCCAGCAGACTGTTCAGGGCAGAGAGCATGGCATTGACGGTGGTCGGGGCGTAGTCCTGGGATATAAGGTGACCTTTCCATTCCGAGGTCAACTCCTTGCTGATGTCACGACCATCAAGCCAGCAGGCAAACGCCTGGATATCCCGCAGATATTTCTCCATGGTTGCACCGCTTTTTTCCTCCATCTGAAGATAATGGGCGTATGCTCGGATTTGTTGTTGTGTCAATTGACGGTTCTTCATAGAGGCCCTCCCATTTGAATGATATTGCTATTGTACAGGAAGTGTGGAGACAACAAAGCCCACGGCGGCAGATACCGCTGTGGGCTTTGCGTGCCGTATTGATAGATTTGCCACTGGCACGGGAAAGATATACGCTTATCAGGTTCTTTCCTCATAGTATTCCAGCCTCCTGCGCTGTAAGGTTATCTTCTTGCCTGCGGGAACCGGTGAGGTTCTGCCACACACTGGTACAGCACTGCTCCGCAGCGGCGGCAGATCAGGTACTTCAGCCGATTTCCCAGCAGTCCGTGATACTTGAAAGTGACCAGGGCTTCTCCGTGCTGCCAACCTTCTCCGATGTCTTGTGAGCCGCAGTACTGGCATCTGGTAACAGGAACTTGTGGCATAGTATTTTTCTCCTCTCTGTGTTGTTGACTGCAAACACACAATACCGAGAGACGATTCAGAAGTCCAGAGAATGTTGCTTCTCAAAATGGAGAAGTTCAGAGAAGATGAAATTGCAATACGCCTAAAAGCATTGTACGCCTGACTGCATAAAAATCAGGCATCTCTTTCCGCTTCTTCCGTCGGAAAGGGATGCCTGTCCGTCTCAAAGTGATTCAATTCGTATGCCAGTTCCCATGCCAATTTAAACCCGCAGTAGAAACTGTCCATGGAGCGTCCTTCTGCAATCAGGCTCTGGTTATCCATGATCCGCAGCACCAGTTTTCTCTCTGGCTTTTCCAATCGCTCGATGAGCTGCTTGTGACAATCATCAATTTCCTGCTCAGCCTCTGTCATAGGAAGTGGCGTGTAAAATCTGTTGTAGAGCTGTTTCAGCGCGTCGTTCATATGTCCTGCCTCCTTTGTAGCAAGACACCATACCACAGATCAGTTGAAAAAGCCACTAAAATATTTGAATTTCTGTAATCTGCAAAAGATGACATTCAAAAAGGGAACGCAGAATATAAAATCAGGGCCTGTGGTACCCCACAAGCCCTGATTTCTCCCATACACGGCGATAAGCCCCATAGGTTCACATTGTGTACCTATGGGGCTTATCCCGTGGCGTCTTCTCTTTTTTTAGGACAAAAAGCTCCGTGCCGGAGAGTATTTCCCTGCGGAAGGATGGAACGGGCAACAGGACTGGAGACGATGCGCCGGTGCGGCAGGGGCAATCCCAGGAAAAAAACCGCCCCGGCACAGCTGTGCCGGGGTGGTTTGGGTTTTGCAAGGTGCGGATCAGTCGATGGGCAGCACAGAGCCCTGATAGGTGGTGTTGATGAACTCCTGAATTTCATCGGAGTGCAGGGCATCCACCAGAGCCACGATGGCGGGGTCATTCTCATGACCGGCCTTGACGGCGATGATGTTGGCATAGGTCTGGGCGGCATCGGAGTCGGCGTCCTCAGAGGCCAGCGCATCCTCGGCGGGGTTCAGGCCAGCCTGGAGAGCGTAGTTGGAGTTGATGACGTTCAGGTCGAATTCATCGATGGTGTTGGGGATCATAGACGCATCCAGCTCGGTGAACTCCAGGTTCTTGGGGTTGCTGGTGATGTCATTGGGGGTGGCGTTGAGGCCGGCGTCAGGATCGATTTCGATCAGACCCTGGGCAGCCAGCAGCTGCAGGGCACGGGCTTCGTTGGTGGCGTCATTGGGAACGGCGATGGTGGCGCCGTCGGGCAGATCCTCCAGAGAGGTGGTCTTACCGGCATAGACGCCCATGGGCTCATAGTGGATCTTGCCGGCACTTACCAGATCCGTGCCGTTTTCCTCGTTGAACTGCTCCAGATAGGGGGTGTGCTGGAAGTAGTTGGCGTCCTCATCGCCCTCGTCCACGGCGGTGTTGGGGACGACGTAGTCGCCGTACTCCGTAATCACCAGATCAATGCCCTGCTCGGCCAGAATGGGCTTGACCTGCTCCAGGATCTCGGCGTGGGGCGTGGGGGAGGCGGCCACCTTCAAAGTGACGGTCTCAGCAGTGTCGCCGGTGTCTGTGCCATCGGTCTTCTCAGTGGTATCGCTGCTGCCGCAGGCGGTCAGGGATGCGGACAGGGCCAGGACCAGAATCAGGCTCAAAAACTTCTTATTCATCTTCTTTTCCTCCATTTAAATAATAGAATTTTGATTTATTTCAAGCGTTTGTCGATGCGGTTCGACACCCGGCTGAAAACGAATTGGATAATCTGGACCAGGACGATCAGGAAAACGACGGTCACGAGCATCATGGACGGGACCTTCCGGTTATAGCCGTACCGGATGGCCAGGTCACCCAGACCGCCGGCACCCACCGCACCGGCGATGGCGGTATAGGCCAGGATGGTGATGACAGAAATGGCTCCTCCCAGCACCAGGGAGGGCTTTGCCTCCGGCAGATAGACCTTCCAGACGATCTGGGGAATGGATGCGCCCATGGACTGGGCGGCTTCCACCACACCGGCGTCCACTTCTGCCAGAGAGGTTTCCACCATGCGGGCGATGAAGGGGGCGGCAGAGACCACCAGCGGGACGATGGCGCCCCGGACACCGATCTTGGTGCCCACCAGCAGCTTGGTGAAATCCATGATAGCGATCATGAGAATGATGAACGGCAGCGACCGGCCGATGTTGATGATCCAGGCAAGAATACGGTTGAGGTTCTTGTGGGGCCAGATGCCGTGATCTCCGGTGAGGACCAGCAGAACGCCCAGGGGCAGGCCGATGAGGTAGGCGAAAATGGTGGAGATGACCACCATGATCAGCGTATCAATGGTGCCGTCCAGAAGCAGGGCTCCATATTTCTCCCAGAATGCAGCGGTAAAGATCTCAAGCATGGTTTTCCACCTCCTCGACGGTGATGTTGGGCTGCGAACGAATGTACTGAAGAGCCTTGGAGGCCTCGCCGGAGTCCTCCGGCAGGCCCAACAGCATGGTGCCGAAGGCCTTGCCCTCAATATTGCGGGTATCGGCGCCCAGGATGTTGACCTTTACGCCGCAGTCGATTGCCAGGGAGGCAATGAGAGGCTCGTAGGAGGAGCCGCCGTTGAAGGCAATGCGGATGACCCGGGAGGGGGGCAGCTGGTCGATTCGGACGCCGCCGGGGTACACAAGCTGGCGGCCGATCTCCGTTTTGGGGTTGGAGAAAATGTCTTCCACCCGGCCCTGCTCGGCGATCACGCCGCCGTCCAGAATGGCTACCCGGGAGCAGATTTCCTCGATCACACTCATCTGATGGGTGATGACCACCACGGTGACGCCCAGCTTTTGATTGAGATCCTGCAAAAGCGCCAGGATCGAGGCGGTGGTGGTGGGGTCCAGTGCCGAGGTGGCCTCGTCGCACAGCAACACCTTGGGATCTGTTGCCAGAGAGCGGGCAATGGCCACCCGCTGCTTTTGACCGCCGGAGAGCTGGGCGGGATAGGCCCCGGCCTTGTCCCGCAGTCCTACCAGCTCCAAAAGCTCCATGGCCCGTGCTTTTTGCTGCTGCCGGGGCATGCCGCTGAGCTCCATGGGGAAGCAGACATTTTGCAGGCAGGTGCGCTGCATGAGCAGATTGAAGCTCTGGAAGATCATGGTCACATTTCGCCGGGCCAGCCGAAGCTCCCGTTCGCTGATGGTGACCAACTTTTCCCGGGCGCCCTCTCCCTCCATCCAGGCCAGACGCTGACCATTGACGGTGATGGAACCGGAAGTGGGGCGCTCCAGGAGGTTCATGCACCGGACTAAGGTGCTTTTTCCGGCGCCGGAGAGGCCGATGATGCCGAAGATCTCGCCCTGCCGGATGTCCAGGTTGATATCTTCCAGGGCGTGGACGGCGGTTTCGCCGGTGCCGAAGGTCTTGTTCAGATGCTGAATCTGAATGATGGATTCACTCACAATTGCGATGCTCCTTTACGAATGAATTTCGTGCGGGCAATAAAAAAAGCCCCTGGTGCAGCGATCTGCATCAAGGGCGAACGTAAAACCTTTACGTCGCGGTACCACCTTGGTTCGCACGGCTCCTCGCGGAACCGGCCTTTCGAAGTGCCATCACACTCCTGCGCTGTCACGTGCGCTCACGTCATGACCTATGCATCTGCGGTCGGCCACGCAACTCCGGGACCATGTTCGGCAAACCCCTCCGTACCCCTTTTCACCAACCGGGGCTCTCTTTGACGTACCTGCTTGCGTACTCTTCCCTTCATCGTCTTTGCGATTATCGATTTTTTTAATAACTGATGCACAGTTTACATGATAACAAGAAAACTGTCAACAGGAAAAATGAACATATAGATTTGAATATATTAGGAGTTAATTATGCATATAGCATAAAAACAAGGGAGCAACACACAAAACCGGCAATTTTTTCAGTGCTGCCGCCGGTATCGGATTGAAACGGGGCGGCAAAACTGCTATTATACTGTTCAATATGTAAAAAGATGGGGGAAACGGCGTTGAGGCGGAAACGGAATAAGAGCTTTGTGGAACGCTGGCTGCGGGATCTGCTGTGCGGTGTGCTGATTGGAGCGGGGGCGATTTTGCCCGGGGTCTCCGGCGGCGTGCTGGCGGGGGGGTTCGACATTTACCGGCCGCTGATGGAGACGCTGACCCATCCCCGGGCCGCCATTCCCCGATACTGGAAATGGTTTATTCCGCTGGGACTTGGCTGGTGCCTGGGCTTTTTGGGATTTGCCAAGGGAATCGCGGCGGCCATTCACGTTTCCAGCACTGTGACCACTTGGCTCTTTATCGGCCTGATTGTGGGAACGGTGCCATCCCTCTTTCGGGAGGCAGGCAAGGAGGGACGGTCCGCCGGCTCCTGGGTCAGCATGGCGGTATGTGCGCTGGCGGTGTTTTTCAGCCTATTCTATGTGGGACGGGTCGTCTGTGTGACGGTGGAGCCCAATTTCTGGTGGTATAATTTCTGCGGTGTACTGTGGGGCATGAGCGTGGTGATTCCCGGGATGACATCCTCTTCCGTGATGATGGCACTGGGACTGTACCAGCCCATGCTGGAGGGACTGGCCCGACTGGATCTGCTGGTACTCTCCGCCTGTCTGCCCGGAATGATTCTGACGATTTTGCTGCTGGCCCGGCTGGTCAGCTGGTTTTTCCGGCGGCATTATGCCATTGCCTTCCATGGGATTCTGGGCATCGTGCTGGCCTCTACCCTGGTGATCATCCCCACATCGTACAGTGGGGCGGGCGAGATTTTGTGGTCGGCGGTGTGCTGCCTGGGCGGATTTGCCTTGGCCTTTTTCATGGCCCGGCTGGATCAGAAGATCCAAAAGGATACGGTGTAAATCGCTTGACGCAGTAAACGTGTTAGTAGTATTAGAAGACGCC